>OGSY01000008.1_pt1 | contig 197109 bp, 178 predicted proteins | sample 1574281 | NCBI WGS metagenome assembly OGSY01 (sample SAMN03295855, study PRJEB24534) | human gut metagenome | isolation source: fecal sample 5 from infant 8 | host: Homo sapiens | place: USA: Pittsburgh, PA | collected 2014-07
GAGAAGGTGGAAGAACTGTAGGTTCAGGAGTTGTTACTAGTATAGTTGAATAGTAATAATACACATCTTTGATGTGATTTAAAAGTAGGGATTTATCCCTACTTTTTTTATTTTGAAAAATTAAACAATTTATCAAAATTATTTTAGAGATAAATCTGTGAAGAATTATAAGATTATAATGAAGTAAATGTATTAATAAAGAGAATAAGCAAAAAAATAAAAACAATTATGCTAATTTATAAAAAAACAATTATGTATTATTTATAGATTGAAAGACCAAAATATACATGATAGAATGTAATAAGCGTGTTTGAGAAAAATACATAACTTTATAGAATGCATATATATTTTATGAGAAATTGAGTGAAAAGATTAAAAGAGATTGTTGAATTTTTTATAAAATAACATTAAAATAAAAAAATAAATAAAATAAAAAATAAATTTGTAAAGTTAAAAAAAGTCTAAAAAAAAACTTGAAAAGAGTAAAGAAGAATAGTATAATAAAGAAGTTGCATAGCATACAGCGAAGATTCAAGAGGTTGCCGGACTTCCGGGTAATTCTTGATGAGTAAGTTTGGATCTAGAATCCGACGACAGGGACTCGTAAATTTGTTCGGATAGTTATGAAACACCTGGAACAGTTTACAGATAACCGCTGTTGTGCGTTAGAAGTAAAACGTACATAAAAAGGAGGGAAATGAAATGTCAAAGCAAAAAATAAGAATAAGATTAAAAGCTTTTGATCACACAATATTAGATCAATCTGCTGAAAAAATCGTTGAAACTGCAAAAACTTCAGGAGCTAAGGTTGTAGGTCCAGTACCATTACCAACTGAAAAAGATGTTGTTACAATATTAAGAGCGGTTCACAAATACAAAGATTCAAGAGAACAATTTGAAATCAGAACTCATAAGAGATTAATCGATATCGTTAATCCATCACCAAAAACTGTTGATGCTTTAATGAGATTAAATCTTCCAGCTGGTGTTGATATAGAAATCAAACTATAATACTGGAAACTTAATTAATACGACTATTTATGATTGGATTCAATCCGCTAATTAGTTTGGGAGGTGTAAATACATGAAAAAAGCTATAATAGGAAAGAAAATAGGAATGACTCAAATTTTCGATGAAAATGGTAAAGTAGTTCCTGTAACTGTAGTAGAAGCTGGCCCATGTGTTGTTGTTCAAAAGAAAACATTAGAAAATGATGGTTATGAAGCAATACAAGTTGGTTTTGAAGAAATAAGAGAAAAATTAGCTAATAAGCCAAGAAAAGGTCAATTCGCTAAGGCAGGAGTTTCTGTAAGAAGAACTCTTAAAGAATTTAGATTAGAAGACATAACTTCTTACGAAGTTGGTCAAGAAATAAAAGCTGATGTATTTGAAGCTGGAGATAAAGTAGATGTATCTGCTGTATCTAAAGGTAAGGGATTCCAAGGATGTATTAAGAGATGGAATCAACAAAGAGGACCTATGACTCACGGTTCTAAGTTCCACAGAGCACCAGGTTCTATGGGAGCTTCATCAGATCCATCTAGAACATTCAAGAACAAGAGAATGCCAGGACATATGGGATCTGTTAATACAACAGTACTTAATTTACAAGTAGTTAAAGTAATAGCTGAAAAGAATTTAATACTAATCAAGGGTGGTATCCCAGGACCTAACAAAGGTACAGTAGTAATTAAAAACACAGTTAGAGCTTAATTAGTGAAGAAAGGAGGAAATTAGAATGCCTACAGTAGGAGTATATAATATAGAAGGAAAAAAAGTTTCAGATATGGAACTTAACGAAAGCGTATTCGCAACTGAAGTTAACCAATATGCATTACACCAAGTAGTAGTTGCATTATTAGCTAACAAGAGACAAGGAACTCAATCAACTAAGACTAGATCTGAAGTTAGAGGAGGCGGAATTAAGCCTTGGAGACAAAAAGGAACTGGAAGAGCAAGACAAGGTTCTATCAGAGCACCTCAATGGATCAAAGGTGGTATAGTATTCGCACCAAAGCCAAGAGATTACAGAGTTTCTACTCCAAAGAGTATGAGAAAGGTAGCTATGAAGTCTGCTTTAACTAGCAAAGTTCAAGATAACTCAATGATCGTTCTTGAATCATTAAACTTCGACGCTCCAAAGACTAAAAATGTAGTAGCAATGTTAAATGCTTTAGAAGCACCTAAGGCTTTAATCATAACTGCAGAATCAAACGAAGCTGTATACAAATCAGCTAGAAACATCCAAGGAGTAAGTGTTATTCCAGCAAACAACATCAATGTTTATGATTTATTAAAGTTTGATAAAGTAATCATGACTAAAGATGCTGTATCAAAAATTGAGGAGGTGTACGCATAATGAAATTAACAAGCCATGATATAATCAGAAAGCCAGTTATAACTGAAAAGACTATGGCATCTATGGCCGATAAAAAGTACACTTTCATAGTTCATGCTGATGCAAACAAATCTCAAATAAAGAGAGCTGTGGAAGAAGTATTCAACGTAACTGTTGAAGCTGTTAATACTATAAACGGTTTAGGAAAAACTAAGAGAATGGGCGTACATGTAGGAAAGAGAGCTGACTACAAGAAAGCTATCATTACTTTAAAAGAAGATAGCAACGCAATTGAATTCTTCGAAGGAATGCAATAGTATTATCAAAGCCATTATTGGTGAATAATCACCAGAGAAGCTTAAAGAAGGAGGGAATTTTACAATGGCAGTTAAAAAGTTTAACCCTATAACACCATCAAGAAGACAAATGACTATGCCTACATTTGAAGAAATTACTTCACAATCACCAGAAAAGTCACTTCTTGTTGCGTTAAAGAGCAAAGCAGGTAGAAATGCTCAAGGTAAAATCACTGTTAGACATCGTGGTGGCGGTGCTAAGAGAAAATATAGAATTATAGATTTCAAGAGAAATAAGGATGGTATTCCAGCAAAAGTTGCTACTATAGAATACGATCCAAACAGAACAGCATATATTGCTTTAGTTGTATATGCAGATGGAGAAAAGAGATACATTCTTGCACCAGCTGGATTAAAAGTTGGAGATGTAATTGAATCAGGTGTAAACGCTGATATCAAAGCAGGTAATGCTCTTCCATTAAAGAACATACCAGTAGGTACAGTAATTCATAACATAGAATTACAAAAAGGAAAAGGTGGTCAATTAGTTAGAGCTGCAGGTAACTCAGCACAATTAATGGCTAAAGAAGGAGATTACGCAACTCTAAGATTACCATCAGGTGAAATGAGATACGTAAGAATCGAATGTAGAGCTACAATCGGAACACTTTCAAATGCTACTAACGATATCGTTAATATCGGTAAAGCTGGTAGAAAGAGACATATGGGATTCAGACCTACAGTAAGAGGTTCTGTTATGAATCCTAACGATCACCCTCATGGTGGTGGTGAAGGTAAGTCACCAATCGGTAGACCAAGTCCAGTTACTCCTTGGGGTAAACCAGCACTTGGATATAAGACTAGAAAGAATAAGAAGTATTCTGATAGATTCATTATCAAAGATAGAAGAAAATAGTGTGAGGAGAATGAATTCTCTTCACAGCTAGGACTTCGTATTTATGAAGGGAGGCATATTTAGTGAGTAGATCAACAAAAAAAGCACCTTTTGTTCATGAAGGACTTTTCAAAAAGATAGAAGAAATGAACGCAAGCGGAGATAAAAAGGTTGTAAAGACTTGGTCAAGAAGTTCAACAATCTTCCCACAATTCATAGGACACACAATTGCAGTTCATGACGGAAGAAAACACGTACCTGTATATGTATCAGAAGATATGGTTGGCCATAAGTTAGGTGAATTTGTATTAACTAGAACTTACAAGGGTCACGACGATAAAACATCAAAGAGATAGCCTGGAAAGGAGGATCATTAAATGGAAGCTAGAGCTATAGCAAAATATATAAGAATGTCTCCAACAAAGGTAGGAGTAGTTCTTGATTTAATCAGAGGAAAAAATGTTAATGAAGCTTTTGCTATTTTACAATATACTCCAAGAGAAGCAGCAGTAGTAATTAACAAAGTATTAAAGTCAGCTGTTGCAAACGCAGAAAACAATTTAGAATTAAATGCTGATAACTTATATGTTTCTGAGTGTTTCGTAGGTCAAGGATCAACATTAAAGAGATTCCAACCACATGCACAAGGTAGAGCATTTAAAATATTAAAGAAAACAAGCAATATAACAGTAGTTGTTAAAGAAAGAGCTTAGTTTATAGAAGGAGGGAAACGCAAGTGGGTCAAAAAGTAAATCCTCATGGCCTTAGAGTAGGTGTCATCAAAGGATGGAACGCAAAATGGTATGCTAATAAGAAGAATTTTGCAGATAATCTTATAGAAGATAATAAGGTCAGAAAATTTGTTAAAAAAGAACTATTCTCAGCTGGTATTTCTAAAATAGAAATCGAAAGAGCTGCTAAGAGAGTTAAGTTAAACATATATACAGCAAAACCTGGAGTTATTATAGGTAAAGGTGGAGCAGGAATTGAAGCTTTAAAGGGTAAATTAACTCAGTATATAAGCAACAAGAATGTTTTAATAAACATTGTGGAAGTTAAGAGTGCTGAAGCAGATGCTCAATTAATGGCTGAAAACATTGCAGCACAATTAGAAAAGAGAATATCTTTCAGAAGAGCTATGAAGCAAACAATGCAAAGAGCTATGAAACATGGTATTAAAGGTGTTAAAACTGCATGTTCAGGTAGACTTGGCGGAGCTGAAATCGCTAGAACTGAACAATACCATGAAGGAACAATTCCACTACAAACTTTAAGAGCTGATATCGATTATGGATTTGCAGAAGCAGATACAACATACGGTAAAATCGGAGTTAAAGTTTGGGTTTACAATGGAGAAGTTCTTCCAACTAAGAAAGTAGTAGAAAAGGAAGAGGCTAACGCATAGGAAAGGAGGAATAAGTCATGTTAATGCCTAAAAGAGTTAAACATCGTAAGGTACAACGTGGTAGAATGAAAGGTAAGGCTACTAGAGGTAATTTCTTAGCTTATGGAGATTACGGAATACAAGCACAAACTTGTGGATGGATCACTAGTAACCAAATCGAATCTGCCAGAATTGCTATCAATAGATACATCAAAAGAGGAGGAAAACTTTGGATAAAGATTTTCCCAGATAAGCCAGTTACTGAAAAGCCAGCTGAAACAAGAATGGGTTCAGGTAAAGGTTCACCAGAATACTGGGTTGCAGTAGTTAAACCAGGTAGAGTATTATTTGAATTATCTGGAGTTGCAGAAGAAACTGCAAGAGAAGCAATGAGACTTGCTTCACATAAACTTCCTGTAAAAACAAAGTTTGTTACAAAGAGAGATTTTGAGGAAATGGGTGGTGAAAGATAATGAAGGCTAGAGAATTAAAAGAATTAAAATCAAGCAATCCTCAAGAATTAGCAGTTAAATTAGGAGATCTTAAAGGAGAACTATTCAACTTAAGATTCCAATTAGCTACAGGACAATTAGAAAATCCAATGAGAATAAGAGAAGTTAAGAAGTCTATAGCCCAAATAAAAACCATCTTAAGAGAAGAAGAATTAAGAGCATTGGAACAATAAGATTTGGAAGGAGGTATTTCCTAATGGAAAGAGCTTTAAGAAAAAAGAGAATCGGTAGAGTTGTTTCTGATAAAATGGAAAAGACTATCGTAGTTGCTGTTGAAACTAAGGTAAGACATCCACTATACGGAAAAACTATTAATAGAACTACTAAGTTCAAAGTTCATGATGAAAAGAATGAAGCTAAAATTAATGATAGAGTATCAATAATGGAAACTAGACCTTTATCTAAAGATAAGAGATGGAGACTTGTTGAAATAGTTGAGAAAGCTAAATAAGCGTAAAGCTGAAAGGAGGGTAACTTAATGATACAACAACAAACATTATTAAAAGTTGCAGATAATTCAGGTGCAAAAGAAATTATGTGTATCAGAGTCTTAGGTGGATCTAAGAGAAAGTTTGGTAACATCGGTGATGTTATAGTAGCTAGCGTTAAAAGTGCAACACCAGGTGGAGTTGTTAAAAAAGGTGAAGTTGTAAAAGCAGTTGTAGTTAGATCAGTTAAAGGTGTAAGAAGAGCGGATGGTTCATACATCAAATTTGACGAAAATGCAGCAGTTATAATCAAGGACGATAAGCAACCAAAAGGAACTCGTATTTTCGGACCTGTTGCTAGGGAGCTAAGAGATAAAGAATTTAATAAAATATTATCATTAGCACCAGAAGTTCTATAAGAGGAGGTGGCTAACTTGAAGATACATGTAAGAAAGAATGATACAGTTATTGTCGTTTCTGGTAAAGATAAAGGCAAGACTGGAGAAGTTTTAAAAGCATATCCAAAAACAGGAAAAGTTCTTGTTCAAGGAGTTAATATAGTAAAGAAACATCAAAAAGCTAACAGAAGTCAACTTGAAAGCGCTATAATTGAAAAAGAAGCAGCTATCAATAGTTCAAAAGTTATGTTATATTGTAACAAATGCAAAAATGCAACTAGAATTAGTAACAAAGTTTTAGATGATGGTACTAAAGTAAGAGTTTGCAAAAAATGCGGAGAAACATTCTAATTTTTGAAAGGAGGTAACTAATATGACAAGACTTCAAGAAAAATACGTAAAAGAAGTAGTTCCAGCTATGATTGAAAAGTTCGGATACAAAAACATAATGGAAGTTCCAAAGCTAGAAAAAATCGTAATTAACATGGGAGTTGGAGAAGCTAAAGAAAACCAAAAGGTTTTAGAATCAGCTGTTGCTGACTTAACTCTAATTGCAGGTCAAAAACCTATATTAACTAGAGCTAAGAAATCTGTAGCTAACTTCAAAATTAGAGAAAACATGGCATTAGGATGCAAAGTTACTCTAAGAAAAGCTCAAATGTTCGAATTTGCTGATAAATTAATGAGTATTGCTTTACCAAGAGTTAGAGACTTCAGAGGAGTTTCAAGCAAGGCTTTTGATGGTAGAGGAAACTACTCATTAGGAATTAAGGAACAATTAATATTCCCAGAAATCGAATATGATAAAATAGATAAAGTAAGAGGAATGGATATAATCTTCGTAACATCAGCTAACACTGATGAAGAAGCTAGGGAATTATTAAGATTCCTTGGAATGCCATTCGCTCAATAATTAAGGAGGGAACACAATGGCACGTAAGGCTATTATTGAAAAGTGGAGCAAAACTCCTAAATATAAAACAAGAGCTTATACAAGATGTAGAATATGTGGAAGACCACATTCTGTATTAAAGAAATACGGAGTATGCCGTATTTGTTTCAGAGAACTTGCGTATAAGGGCGAAATTCCAGGTTGTAGAAAAGCATCTTGGTAATACAACAATGTAACGAAAGGAGGCACATTTAAATGGTTATGACAGATCCGATAGCAGATTTATTAACTCGTGTAAGAAATGCTAACTCTGTAAGACATGAAGTGGTAGAAGTACCTTCTTCAAATGTAAAGAAGGAAATTGCAAATATATTATTACAAGAGGGTTATATAAAAGAAATAAACGAATATAACGACGGTGTTGTTCCAATGTTAAGATTATCTCTTAAATATGGAGCTAACAAAGAAAGAGTTATAACTGGTATAAAGAGAATTTCTAAGCCAGGTTTAAGAGTTTACTGTAAGAGAGACGAAGTACCAAAGGTTCTTAATGGATTAGGTATTGCTGTTGTTTCAACTTCAAAAGGTATCATGGTTGATAGAGAAGCTAGAAAGAACGGTTTAGGTGGAGAAGTTATCTGCTACGTTTGGTAGTATTTATATAAATTTTAAGTAAATATAATTGTATGTAAAAGCAATTTTAAATAATACAGGAGGTGCAATTATGTCAAGAGTAGGTAGATTACCAATAGCTATTCCTGCTGATGTAACTGTAACTGTAACACCAGACAACGTTGTTACAGTTAAGGGACCTAAGGGTGAATTAGTTAAAACTATGCATAGCGATATAAGCATAGCAGTTGAAAACAATGAAGTAATTGTTACTAGACATAGTGAACAAAAAGAACATAGAGCTCTTCATGGTTTAACAAGAGCATTAATTAATAATATGGTAATTGGAGTTAAAGAAGGTTACCAAAAGACTTTAGATTTAGTTGGTGTTGGTTATAGAGCTCAATTACAAGGTAAGAAGCTTGTAATGAACCTTGGATATTCACATCCAGTTGAAATAGAACCTATCGATGGAATCACTTTCGAAACTCCAGCTGCTACTAAAGTAGTTGTTAAGGGAATCGACAAGGAAAAAGTTGGATTCGCTGCAGCTGATATAAGAAAATGGAGAGTACCAGAACCATATAAGGGTAAAGGTATTAAGTACGAAAACGAAGTTATCAGACGTAAAGAAGGTAAAACTGGTAAGAAATAATAGGAAGGAGTGACTCTATATGTTCAAAAAGGCAGACAAAAAAGCAAGCAGAGCAAAACGTCACCTTAGAGTTCGTAAGAAAGTATCTGGTACTGCGGAAAGACCAAGACTTTCAGTATTTAAGAGTGAAAAGAATATATACGCACAAGTTATTGATGATATAAACGGTGTAACTTTAGTAGCTGCTTCAAGCTTAGACAAAGATTTCGCTGCTAAAGGCGGAAACAAAGAAGGCGCTAAACTTGTTGGAGAAACAGTTGCTAAAAGAGCTGTAGAAAAAGGAATTCAAGAAGTAGTATTCGACAGAGGTGGATACGTATATCACGGAAGAGTTCAAGAATTAGCAGAAGCAGCTAGAGAAGCAGGCTTAAAATTCTAATTAACGAGGAGGGAAATAAATGAGAATCGATCCTAGTACACTAGACCTTAAAGAAAAGGTTGTTTTTATAAACAGAGTTACTAAGGTTGTTAAAGGTGGTAGAAACTTCAGATTCAGCGCATTAGTTGTTGTCGGAGACGAAAACGGACACGTAGGCGTTGGTATGGGTAAATCTATCGAAATTCCAGAAGCAATCAAAAAGGGAATAGAAGATGCTAAGAAAAACTTAGTAAGTGTTTCAATGGTTGGAACAACTGTTCCTCATGAAATACACGGTAAGTTTGGAACAGCTGATGTTCTAATCATGCCAGCTAAAGAAGGTACAGGAGTTATCGCTGGTGGTCCAGCAAGAGCTGTATTAGAATTAGCAGGATTAAAAGACGTAAGAGCTAAATCATTAGGTTCTAACAACCCAAGCAACATGGTAAAAGCTACAATTAATGGATTAGCAAGTTTAAGAACTGCAGAAGATATTGCTAAATTAAGAGGCAAATCTGTAGAAGAAATATTAGGTTAGGAGGTTTTGCAGAATGGCTAAAGTAAGAGTTACATTAGTAAAGAGCTTAATAGGTAGAAAGAAAGACCATATTGCTACTGCAAACGCTCTTGGACTTAAAAAGATAAGAAATACTGTTGAAGTTGAAACTAACGATGCAATTAACGGTATGATTAAAAAGATAGACTACTTATTAAAGGTAGAAGAAGTATAATAAACAAGGAGGTGCACTAGAATGAAACTTCACGAATTAAAACCAGCAGCAGGTAGTAGAAAAGCACCTAAGAGAATCGGTAGAGGTACTGGTTCAGGATTAGGAAGAAACGCTGGTAAAGGTGAAAAGGGTCAAAACGCAAGATCAGGTGGTGGAGTAAGACCTGGTTTTGAAGGAGGTCAAATGCCTTTATACAGAAGACTACCTAAGAGAGGATTCACTAATCCTTTCAGCAAGGAATTTGTTTGTATCAACATTGACAGATTAAACATCTTCGAAAATGGTACAGAAATAACTCCAGAAGTTTTACTTGAAAGAAGAGTTGTAAGTAAAGTATTAGACGGAGTAAAGATTCTTGGAAACGGAACATTAGAAAAAAGCTTAACAGTTAAAGGATGTAAGTTCTCTAAGTCTGCTATAGAAAAAATTGAGGCAGCTGGGGGAAAAGTTGAGGTGATGTAACGTGCTTCAAACCCTACGTAATGCATTTAAAGTTCCTGAACTTAAGAAAAAAATCTTATGGACAATATTACTAGTTGCAGTTTTCAGGATGGGAAGTCATATTCCTGTTCCTGGAATTAACTCTGAATATCTTAAGAGTTTGAGCCAATCGGGTGGTTTATTAGGTTTTTATGATATGATTTCCGGAGGTGCTTTTAGTAGATCTAGTATATTGGCATTAGGAGTTATGCCATACATTAATGCATCGATAATTATTCAATTATTAACTGTTGCTATACCTCAACTAGAACAGCTTTCTAAAGAAGGCGAAACAGGAAGAAAGAAGATACAAAACTTAACTCGTTATGCATCTCTTGCAATAGCTTTTGTTTTAGCTTATGGAACATTTGCTATGATTTCTAATAGTGGAGGAGCAGTTGGATTAAATACTATGGGTAAAGTTGTTGTAATTTTCTCATTAGTAGTAGGTACAACATTCTGTATGTGGTTGGGTGACCAACTTACAGTTAAGGGAATTGGTAATGGTACTTCAATATTGATTTTCGTTAATATAATTTCGAGAATTCCAACTACAATAGCTTCAATGATGACTCTTAAAGAGGCAGGAAGTGCTAGTATTGTTGAAATAGTATTATTTGGAGTATTTATTGTGTTTTTATTAGGCGCAGTTTTATTTTTCTCACTATCAGAAAGAAGAATACCTGTTCAATATGCAGGGAAATTCGGTGGTGGAAATGCTGCAATGGTAAAATCTCAATCTTCGAATATTCCATTAAGTATTATTGGATCAGCAGTTCTTGCGATTATATTCTCAATGTCAGTAATGGAATTCCCAAAGACTATAGCAACCTTGTTTGGTGGCGATAAAGAATGGGCAAAATGGATTTTAACTAATCCAACATGTGTATTTAACTCTAAAAGCTGGTCATATATGGTATTATATGCAGTGCTTACAGTTTTCTTTAATTGGTTCTATACTTTAATTACTTTCAAACCAGATGAAATGGCTGAAAACTTACATAAATCCGCTGGATTTGTGCCAGGTGTAAGACCAGGAGAAGAAACTGAAAGATATTTTGAAAATGTTCTTAATAGATTATCATTCATTGGAGGTATATTAGCAGCAATGCTTGCTATAACACCAGTAATGATAGAAAATTATACAGCATTCCAAAATACAGCTTTTTCAGGAACAGCATTATTAATTGTTATAAATGTTGCATTAGATTTTACTAGACAGGTAGAATCACAAATGGTGGTAAGACACTATAAAGGATTTCTTAAATAGATTTAAATAAATGGAGATGAAGCCAGTGAAGATAGTATTACTAGGTCCTCCTGGAGCTGGAAAGGGAACACAGGCTAAATCAATCAGTAATAAATATTCTATACCCCACATTTCTACAGGAGATATTTTTAGAAAAAACATTTCTGAAAACACTCCTTTAGGGGTAGAAGCAAAAAGTTATATGGATAACGGACAATTAGTTCCTGATGAAGTTACAATTAACATGGTTAAAGACAGACTTCAACAAGATGATTGTAGAGCAGGATATTTATTAGATGGTTTTCCTAGAACTGTGGCTCAGGCTGAAGCTCTAAACAGTTTTCTTATTGAAAGAGGGGAACAATTAGATACTGCCTTATTAATAAAGGTACCTAATGAGTTTATCTTAGAAAGAATGACTGGTAGAAGAGTATGTCCATCATGTGGAGCAAGTTATCATGTAAAATTCAATCCTCCATCAGTTGAAGGAAAATGTGATTTGTGTGGAAGTGAAGTTATACAAAGAAAAGACGATACAGTTGAAACTGTAAAGGAAAGACTTGATGTATATCAAAAAGAAACACAACCATTAATTGATTTTTATGGTAATAAGCAATTGCTTTCAGAAGTAGATGGTACTAAAGCTATAAATGAAGTTTTCAGAGGAATATGCGAAATATTGGGGAATAACTAATGATTATTTATAAAAATAATGATGAAATATCCCTAATGAGAAAAGCAGGCAAAATAGTAGGAGAAACATTGCTATTGCTCGAAAAAGAGGTAAAACCCGGTATAACAACTGCCGAGTTAGATATAATGGCAGAAGAATTTATAACTAAGCATGGAGCAAAACCTTCATTTAAAGGCTTATATGGTTTTCCTTCGTCACTGTGTATTTCAGTTAACGAGCAAGTAATTCATGGATTCCCAGGAGGGTATGTTCTTAAAGAAGGAGATATCGTTAGTATCGACTGTGGAGCATGCATAAATGGATTTCATGGAGATGCAGCTAGAACATTTCCAGTAGGAAAAGTTTCAAGTGAAGCTCAGAGATTAATAGATATTACTAAAGAAAGTTTCTTTGAAGGTATAAAACATGCAAAGATAGGAAATAGATTAAGTGATATATCTCATGAAATACAAAGCTACGTAGAAGCAGCAGGTTTCTCAATTGTAAGAGACTTTGTAGGACATGGAATTGGACGTAATGTTCATGAAGATCCTAATGTGCCTAATTTCGGTAAATCCGGTAGAGGTCCAAAGCTAGTTGAGGGAATGGTATTAGCCATAGAACCTATGGTTAACGCAGGAACTCATCAGGTAAGAACGTTAAAAGATAGATGGACAGTTGTGACAGCAGATAATTGCTTATCAGCGCATTATGAAAATACAGTTGCAATTTTATCAGATGGACCTGAAATATTGACACTGATTAAGTAGAAAAAAGAGTGTTGCTTAGTTATAAATTTGCATAATACCATTGTGGTAGTGTTAATTTATACTAAGGTAATCATAGAGGTGAAAAATTTGCAAAACAATGACTTGATTGGAAAAGCAGTACTTTCAAAAGCAGGAAGAGATATTAATCATTTATATGTTGTTGTTAGGCAGATAGATAATGATTATGTATTGCTTGCTAATGGGGATACAAAATCAATTGATATGCCTAAGAAAAAAAAGATTAAACACTTAATTATTTTAGAAAATATAGATGAAGAATTATTATCATTGATAAAATCATGCGATAAGAGTACAGATTTAAAGATAAAAAGATTCCTAAAAGTTAGAGGCATTGTTAAGGAGGGTTGATTACCTTATGTCAAAAGATGATGTTATAGAAATGCAAGGTACAGTACTAGAATCATTACCAAACGCTATGTTCCAAGTTGAACTAGAAAGTGGGCATAAGATTTTAGCACATATATCAGGTAAATTAAGAATGAACTTCATAAGAATTCTACCAGGTGATAAAGTTACTGTAGAACTTTCACCATATGATTTAACAAGAGGTAGAATTACATGGAGAGCTAAATAAGGTAGAGTTACTTACTTAATATCTACCACAAAAGTAATATGAGGAGGGTTAGCTATGAAAGTAAGACCATCAGTTAAGCCTATTTGTGAAAAGTGCAAAGTTATCAGAAGAAAAGGAAAAGTAATGGTAATCTGTGAAAATCCTAAGCACAAACAAAAACAAGGCTAACAATCACTTTAACAGTATTATTTTGTAATAAATGATATTGACATTTCAGCAAAAGTCAAATATGATTATATAGTCGTTTAATTAATCAAAATTATTTTAGGGCGGCTGACAATGGTTTAATCTATTGGCCTAAAATTTTAATATATATAAATAAATTAAAAAATAACACATTTCAATCATCAGGAGGTGTAAATTTCAATGGCAAGAATAGCAGGCGTTGACCTACCAAGAGAAAAAAGAGTTGAAATAGGTTTAACTTATATCTATGGAGTAGGTTTATCAACTTCACAAAAAATCTTAGCTACAACAGGAATAAATCCAGATACAAGAATCAAGGATTTATCTGAAGAAGAAGTTAATGAAATTAGAACTTATATAAATAAGAACTTAATCGTTGAAGGTGACTTAAGAAGAGATGTTGCTTTAAACATTAAGAGATTAATAGAAATAGGATCATATAGAGGAATTAGACATAGAAGAGGTCTTCCAGTAAGAGGACAAAAAACTAAGACTAATGCAAGAACTAGAAAAGGTCCTAAGAAGACAATAGCTAATAAGAAGAAATAGTAAGGAGGTAAGATAATGGCAGCTCAAAAAGTCAAGAAGACTAGAAGAAGAAAAGAAAGAAAAAATGTTGAGCATGGTGCTGCGCACATTAAGTCAACTTTTAATAATTCAATAGTTACTTTAACAGATGCAGTAGGTAATGCTTTATCATGGTCAAGTGCGGGTGCATTAGGATTCAGAGGATCAAGAAAGAGCACACCATTTGCAGCACAAATGGCAGCTGAAACTGCAGCTAAAGCAGCTATGGAGCACGGCTTAAAAAGTATAGAAGTTTATGTTAAAGGACCTGGTTCAGGAAGAGAAGCAGCTATCAGATCCTTACAAGCAGCAGGCTTAGAAGTAACATTAATTAAAGATGTTACTCCAATCCCACACAATGGTTGTAGACCACCAAAGAGAAGAAGAGTCTAGTCTAACCGTAATAGGAGGTGTAATTTAATGGCAAGATATACTGGCGCTACATGTAGATTATGTAGAAGAGAAGGTATGAAACTTTTCCTTAAAGGTGATAGATGTTTCACTGACAAATGTGCATTTGTTAGAAGAAGCTACGCACCAGGACAACATGGAGCAAACAAAAAGAAGATCTCTGGCTATGGAGTTCAATTAAGAGAAAAACAAAAAGCAAAAAGAATATATGGTGTATTAGAAAGCCAATTCAGAGCATATTATGAAAAAGCTGAACACATGAAAGGTATTTCAGGTGAAAACTTACTTAAATTATTAGAAATGAGACTTGATAACGTAGTTTATAGATTAGGTTACGGTGCATCAAGAAATGAAGCTAGACAATTAGTTACTCATGGTCATTTCTTAGTAAATGGTAAAAAAGTTGACATCTGTTCATACAGCGTATCAGCTAACGATGTAATTACTGTATGCGAAAAGAGTAGAGCTTCTGAAAAGTTCAAAACTTTCGCTGAAAATCCAAAAACTTTACCAGCTTGGTTAGAAGCAAATGTTGATAACTTTGAAGGAAAAGTTGTAGCAGTGCCATCAAGAGAAGAAATAGATGTGCCTGTTAACGAAACACTTATTGTTGAGTTATACAGTAAATAATATTAATATATTTGTTTTTATTAGAGAAATTTATCACAATATATGCAAATATAGAATCAGTTGCCCTCATAATAAGGTTGCCATTTATAATATAGGGAGGGTTTGTCAATGTTAGAAATCGAAAAGCCAATAATCGAATGTATAGAATCTAATGAAGATGGTACATATGGTAAATATGTTGTTGAGCCACTTGAAAGAGGATATGGTATTACATTAGGGAATGCCTTAAGAAGAATATTATTATCATCTCTTCCAGGAGTGGCACCAACTTCTGTTAAGATAGATGGAGTTTTACATGAGTTTTCTACTGTTCAAGGTGTTAAAGAAGATGTTACAGAATTAATTCTTAACATAAAATCTTTAGCTTTAAAAATGAATGGTGAAGGGCCAAAGGTTATTTATATTGATGCTAAAGGACCAGGAGAGGTTACTGGAGCTGATATAAAGACTGATGGTGATGTTGAAGTTGTCAATAAGGATTTACATATTGCAACTTTAGATTCTGATGGTAGACTTTACATGGAATTGACAGTTAATAATGGAAGAGGTTATGTTACTCAGAACAAAAATAAGAGTGATGATTTACCAATTTCATCAATTGCAGTTGATTCAATCTATACACCAGTAAAAAGAGTTAATTTTACTGTTGACAACACAAGAGTTGGTCAAATTACTGATTATGATAAATTAACTTTAGAAATTTGGACTAATGGAACAATCAGAATAGATGAAGCTATTAGTTTATCTGCAAAAATACTTATCGAACACTTTAAATTATTCATGTCATTAACAGATAATACTAATGATATTGAAGTAATGGTAGAAAAAGAAGAAGATAAGAAAGAAAAAGTCCTAGAAATGACTGTTGAAGAACTTGATTTATCAGTTAGATCATATAACTGTTTAAAGAGAGCAGGAATAAATACAGTTCAAGAACTTGCTACTAAATCTATGGATGATATGATGAAAGTAAGAAATCTAGGAAAGAAATCTTTAGAAGAAGTTGAAAGAAAGCTTAAAGAATTAGGTTTATGCCTAAAGTTAAGTGAAGAGTAAGGAGGTAAATCCATGGCAGGTTATCGTAAATTAGGTCTTCCTACAGATCAAAGAAAAGCTATGCTAAGAAATCTTGTTACTAGCTTATTAAAACATGGTAAGATCGAAACAACTGAAACAAGAGCTAAAGAAACTAGATCTATAGCTGAAAAAATGATCACTCTTGGTAAGAGAGGGGATCTTCATGCTAGAAGACAAGTATTAGCTTACGTTCAAGAAGAATTAGTTGTTAAAAACTTATTCGACAATGTAGCTCCAAAGTATGCTGAAAGAAACGGCGGATATACTAGAATGATTAAAAAAGGTCCTAGAAGAGGGGACGGAGCTGAAATAGTAATACTTGAATTAGTATAATACTAAAGGGATTAAGGAAACTTAATCCCTGTTTTAATATATAGAAATATATTTTCTTTTTTTATGTTATAATACATATGTATATACATTTAAGTTGAAGATATTTAAAATTAAGATAAATTAGTAATTTACTAATTTATTATAGAGATGTTTTTTAATTTGATAAAATATTCACTTTTTATTGAAAATATATAAAATTAGTATATAATTAAACTATTAATTGAAAATTTATACAGAATAAAGAGAGATTTGTATAATAAATTAGTATATGAACCATGGAGGTTAGGTAATGAAGGATGCAATGGTACAATGCATAAATGTATCTTTTAAATATATAAAAAATACAGAAGAAGGTAAAACTGAAGAGAAATATGCAGTCAAAGATGTTAATTTAGAAGTTAAAAAAGGCGAATTTTTAGTTGTTTTAGGACACAATGGTTCTGGAAAATCAACCATAGCTAAACATATGAATGCATTGGTGATTCCAACCGAAGGTACCGTGTTAGTTGATGGTATTGATACAAAAGATCCAGAAAGAATATGGGACGTTAGAGCTAAAGCAGGAATGGTATTTCAAAACCCAGATAACCAGATTGTAGCGACAATAGTAGAAGAAGATGTTGCTTTTGGTCCTGAAAATTTAGGTATTGAACCACAAGAAATTCGTAGAAGAGTTGATGAAAGTTTGGAAAAGGTAGGAATGAGTGAATATAAAAGACATGCACCTCATTTATTATCTGGTGGGCAAAAACAAAGAGTTGCTATAGCTGGTATTCTTGCTATACAGCCTGAATGTATTATTTTTGATGAGCCTACAGCAATGCTTGATCCATCTGGAAGAAAAGAAGTTATGAAAACTATAAAAGAGCTTAATGAAAAGCATGGGATAACAGTAGTTCTTATAACTCATTATATGGATGAAGCTGCTCAAGCTGATAGAATTGTTGTTATTGATGGTGGACACGTAATGATGGAAGGTATTCCAAGAGAAATATTTCCACAGGTTGAACATATGAAAAAAATTGGTTTGGATGTTCCACAAGTGACTGAACTTGCTTATGAATTAAAAGAGGCTGGTTTAGATATAAATGAAAAAATACTTAATGTAGATGAGATGGTGAATGAATTATGTCAATTAAAACAGAAAATTTAACACATATTTATATGCCTAAGAGTCCTTTTGAAAAAGTGGCTTTGGATAATGTATCCGTAGAAATTGAAGATGGTGATTTTGTAGCTTTAATAGGACACACTGGTTCAGGAAAATCAACCCTTATACAACATTTTAATGGATTACTTGAGGCATCTAGCGGAAAGATAATTGTTGATGGTGTTGATATAACAGAGAAAAATGTAAAATTAACTGATATAAGAAAAAAAGTAGGTTTAGTATTTCAATATCCAGAATATCAGATATTCGAAGAAACTATTTCAAAGGATATTGAATTTGGACCTAGGAATCTAGGGTTATCTGAAGATGAGATAACTAGAAGAGTTAAAAAATCAATGGAGATGGTAGGTTTAGATTATGAAACTTATAAAGATAGATCTCCGTTTGATTTAAGTGGAGGACAAAAAAGAAGAGTTGCAATAGCAGGTGTTATAGCTATGGAACCAACAACTCTGATATTAGATGAACCTACAGCAGGATTAGATCCAAAGGGTAGGGATGATATATTAGGGCAGATTAAGAAGTTACATAAGGATTATAATATGACTGTAATAATTGTTAGCCATAGTATGGAGGATGTAGCAAATATTGCAAAAAGGGTTATTGTAATGAACCATGGTAAGGTAGCTCTTGAAGGTACTCCAGCAGAAGTATTTAAAGAAGTTGATAAGCTTGAGAGTATAGGCCTTGCAGTACCACAAGTAACGTATTTAATAAGAAATTTAAGAGCAAAAGGGTTTGATATTTCAGATAGTATATTTACTATCGAAGAAGCTAAAAGGGCTATTCTATCTATTTTTGCTTCAAATAGTATAAAGGGGGATAAGTAGTCGTGTTAAAAGATATTACAATAGGACAGTATCTACCAGGTGAATCTTTTGTTCATAAATTAGATCCTAGAACAAAGATATTAATATCTCTAATATTTATAATATGTTTGTTTATAGTGAATAAATTTATTGGATACACTGTGGTTATTGGATTCCTATTAGCAGTAATTTTAGTTGCAAAAATTCCATTTAGATTCATAGTTAAAGGATTAAAGCCTATATTTTTATTAGTAGTATTTACAGCAGTACTAAATATTTTTATGATTAAAGGTACTCCAGATACATTACTATACAAGATTGGGTTCTTATCTATATATGTAGAAGGTGTGAAGACGGCAGCATTTATGGCAATAAGATTAATTCTGTTAATAATAGGCACATCAATACTCACATTAACTACATCTCCAATAGAGTTGACTGATGGGATTGAAAAACTTTTAAGACCTATTGGCAAAGAAATTGCTCATGAATTAGCTATGATGATGACTATTGCTTTAAGATTTATTCCAACACTTATTGATGAAACAGATAAAATAATGAAAGCACAGAAGGCAAGAGGTGCAGATTTTGAATCAGGTGGAATTATACAGAAGGCAAAAAGTCTTGTACCGCTATTAGTACCACTATTCATAAGCTCTTTTAGAAGAGCTGATGAACTTGCAATGGCTATGGAAGCAAGAGGATATAGAGGTGGGGCTGGAAGAACAAGAATGAAAGTTTTGAAATTTACATCTAAGGATACTGTTGCTTTTATCGTAGCTACATTAATAATAGTATGGTCGTTAGTAGTTAGATTTATCCTTTAATATTAGGGATGGTTTTAGTTAGAACTATTCTCAGTATATTTTTATAAATGAATTAATTAAACTAATAAGTTTTAACAATGATGCTTTGATTTTATTAAATATTATTAAAGCATCATTATTTTTATTTTTCGTTAATTTGTAATATACTTAATATGTTTAAATAGGCAGAGAAAATTTATTAGTGATAAGATGCCATATATAATATTATTAAAATTTAATTAACAAGAGGATTAAGATGAGAAATATAAAATTAACAATTGAATTTGATGGTAGTGAATTTTGTGGCTGGCAAAAGCAGCCCAAAGGAAGAACTGTTCAGAAGGTAATTGAAGAAGCGATTTTTAAGGCTACTGGTGAAGAAATTATTATTAATGGAAGTTCAAGAACTGACTCAGGGGTTCATGCTAAGGATATGATAGCTAATTTCTTCACTAATAGCACGATTCCGGGTGATAAATTTAGAGAAGCACTAAATGTACGTTTACCAAAGGATGTGTCTATAATAAGGTCAGAAGAGGTATCAGAAGATTTTCATGCAAGGTACTCATCAAAGGGAAAAACATATTCATATACAATAATCCATAGATATGAGAGAGTATCTTTTGGTCATCAGTATGTATACCATTGGAGGCATGATTTAGATATTGATAACATGAGAGAAGCCTGTAAATACTTTATTGGAACTCATGACTTTAGAGCCTTTATGTCTCCAGGAAGTTCTATAAAAACAACAGTACGTACAATAACAGATTTGCATATAGAACAAAATGGGGAGAAAATTAAGATTTTTGTAAGTGCTGATGGATTTTTATATAATATGGTTAGAATAATAGTTGGAACTCTAATTAAGGTGGGAAATAAAAAGTTAAAACCGGAAGATATTCAGGATATAATACGTGAAGGTAATAGAAAACGTGCTGGAATGGTAGTTCCGCCTAATGGATTAGTCCTAGAAAAAGTTTTTTATTAAATGTCAAAAAATTGTTGACACGCCCGTAAGCGTGTATTATAATAATGTATGTTTGTTAAAACATTTATGTATATAAGATCCACTAGCCCCGGGTCTTGACATAAACAATTTTACTTTAAATTAAAAGTAAATATTAATGTAAGTTCAGGGAGGGAAACAGATGAAATCATACATTGCTAAAGCAAGTGAAATCGAAAGAAAATGGTATGTTGTTGATGCTGCTGGTAAGCCACTAGGTAGAGTTGCTAGCCAAGTTGCTTCAATTTTAAGAGGAAAAAATAAACCAACTTTTACACCTAACGTTGACTGCGGAGACTTCGTTATCGTAATAAACGCAGAAAAGGTAGTTTTAACTGGTAAAAAGTTAGATCAAAAATTAATGAGAAAGCATAGTCTTTACCCAGGCGGATTAAAAGAAACTCCATACAGAGTAGTATTAGATAAGAAACCTGAATTCGCATTCGAAGAAGCAGTAAGAAGAATGCTTCCAACAGGCGTATTAGGAAGACAAATGTTAAAGAAATTAAATGTATACAGAGGTGCAGAACATAATCACGCAGCTCAAAAACCAGAAGTACTTGAGTTAAGATATTAATATATACTCGGGAGGAGGAATAAAAATGGCAAAAGTTCAATACATGGGAACTGGAAGAAGAAAAAAATCAGTTGCAAGAGTAAGACTTGTACCAGGAAATGGTAAGGTTGTTGTAAATAAAAGAGAAATAGAAAGCTTTTTTGGTTTAGAAACTTTAAGAGTTATCGTAAACCAACCATTAGTTTTAACTGGAACTAAAGATAAGTTTGACGTTTTAGTTAATGTTCATGGTGGTGGATTCACAGGTCAAGCTGGAGCTATCAGACACGGTATAGCTAGAGCATTAGTTAAATCTGATGAAGCTTTAAAATCAGAATTAAAGAAGGCTGGATTCTTAACTAGAGATTCAAGAATGAAAGAAAGAAAGAAATACGGTCTTAAAAAAGCAAGAAAGGCTTCTCAATTCTCAAAGAGATAGTTTGGAGCTATTCAAATCCTGCAAGCAGTATGTTTGTGGGATTTTTTTTATGGAAATTTATAAAGGTTCTCTTTGGTTAGATTAATTAATCTATGTTATCAGTAATTTAGTTTTGAGTATTTGTATTTTTCTTTTATAGGATAATCATATGAATTTAAAATTCTTTTCAGAAAGATCTAGAGTTATAAAACTACAATCATATTATTTCCTTTAATATTATAATTAATATTTTAAGGAAAGTTTTATGGGAATAAATATGTAAGCATAAGCTTAAAATGTAAGAAAAATACATGTTATATTAAAAATAGGTTAAAAATCAAGCGAAAATATTAACATAAGGTTAAAAATAAGATAAAATTAATATGTAATATAATAAATAAATTAACCGAAGGAGAATAAATTGTGGATACAATAAAGGTTATTATTCAATTAATGGGTGGATTAGGGCTATTTATTTATGGTATGAAATTAATGGGGGATGGATTAGAGAATGCAGCAGGGGAAGGTTTAAAAACTATCCTTGAAAAGGTTACAAGCAATCGTATTATGGGGGTTGGAATTGGTGCGATTGTTACAGCTGTTATTCAGAGTAGTAGTGCCACTACAGTAATGGTTGTAGGATTTGTTAATGCAGGTCTTATGACATTAGCACAAGCGGCAGGTGTTATAATGGGTGCCAATATAGGTACAACTATTACAGCACAACTTGTAGCTTTTAAGCTAGATCAGGTTGCTCCTGTATTCGTATTTGTAGGTGCAGCATTAGTTATGTTTGCTAAAGCTAAAAAAAGAAAAGAAATAGGAAATATAATCCTTGGTTTTGGTATACTATTTACTGGAATGGGTGCAATGAGTGGAGCAATGAAGCCATTAGCATCATCGCCAATGTTTACAGACGTATTATTAGCAATAGGGGATAATTGGTTTATTGGAATTATAGCAGGTGCTGCTATTACAGCCGTATTACAAAGTTCATCAGCAACAACTGGTATATTGATTGCTTTAGCATCAACTGGACTTATAGATATAGGACTAGCATTACCAATAGTTTTTGGATGTAATATAGGTACTTGTATAACAGCTATGCTTGCAAGTGTAGGAACTAACAAAACTGCACATAAAGCAGCATTATTACATTTAGTATTTAATATAGTTGGAACAATTGTATTCCTACCTTTTATAGGACTTATAGCAAAGTTTGTTCAGCATGTCAGTCCAGATGATGTAAGCAGACAGATTGCGAATGCACATACGGTATTTAATGTTGCTAATACAGCATTACTTTTACCATTTACTAATTACATAATTAAATTTATAAACAAGGCAATTCCTTGTGAAGAAAATATTGAAAAAGCTGGACCAAAATATATTGATGATAGAGTTTTAGAAACTCCAGTTATTGCAGCCGGACAAGTTATTAAAGAAACTATAAGAATGGCTAATAAAGCAAAAGAGAATGTTGAATTATCTATGAAGGCTTTTGTTGATGGTGATGAATCACTAATTGAAAAGGTGTATGAAAATGAAAAAATAATTAATATACTTGAAGAAAGCATAACTGAATATTTAGTGAAACTTGCTAAGTGTGATTTATCAGATAAGGAAAAAGGTATTGTTGCATCAACATTCCATGTAATTATTGATATTGAGAGAATAGGAGATCATGCAGATAATATTGCAGATTTAACTATTGAAAAGATAAATAAAAATTTAAAATACAGTAAAGATGCTATTGATGAATTATATGAAATTTATAACTCAACACTAGAAGCATTAGAAATAGCTATTGATTCTTATGTAACAAGAGATATTACTAAAGCAAAGAGTATTATCGATGTTGAAGATAAGATTGATGCATATCAAAGAACTTATAGAGAAAAGCATATTCAAAGATTATATGATGGTAAATGTAATGCATTTGCAGGTGCTGTGTTCTTAGATTTAATAAGTTCTTTTGAAAGAATAGGAGATCATTCAACTAATATTACTGAGAGTGTATTAGAAAATTACGTTAATTAATGATTTGCAAAAAGAGATTCCAAATGAAGGAGTCTCTTTTTTGATTTTAAATAAATTTTATTAAGCTATTTTTTATTTAGAGAGATTGATAATTGAAAGAAAGGACCACTTTCATTTTATTTATGAATAAATTACTCCTTAGTGCAGACAATATTCTAGAGGATAATTTTATTAGAAGGAGAAGTAATAATGAAGTTTAGAAGAATTTTATCTTTAATGTGTATTTTGCTTATTATATTTTCCATGCCTATAAAAGTTAAGGCTGAAGATGAAAAAGATCAGCATATAATATTAATTGATGCAGGTCATGGTGGGATTGATGGAGGAGCAAAATCAAAAAATGGAACTATCGAAAAAGATATAAATCTTGCTATAGCATCAAAACTAAAGAAAAAGCTTGAAGATGGTGGATATAAAGTATATATGACAAGAGAAGATGATTCCCAGTTAGCTAAAAAGAAAGTGGAAGATTTAACCAAGAGGTGTCAATTAAAAAAAGAAACTCAATGTGAAGTATTTATTTCAATACATCAGAATATGTTTCCACAGGCAAACTGTTTTGGTGCACAGGTGTGGTATGCATCAAATGATAAGAGCAAAGAATTGGCAGAAGGAATTCAGGAATCATTAAAAGAGCAGATTAAGGATAATAATAAAAGAATAGCTAAAGCTGCAAAAGATCAGTATAAAATATTAAGGGATGGTTATGATGGAGCTTGTATTTTAGTAGAATGCGGTTTCTTATCTAATTCAGAGGAAGAGCAAAGATTAAAGTCTGATGAACATCAAGAAAATTTAACAGAAGGAATCAAAAGTGGTTTAGATAAGTACTTTGAAAGTAAGTAGTTTTATATTAGAAACTATTATTTATAAATTTATTTTTAAATTATATGTAAAACTCAATTGAGTTAATGTAATTGTTTTTGAGTTTTACATATTTAATTTTTGAATAATACCAAAAGAGATTACATTAACTTAATTTATATACAAGAGGTTTTTAAACAATCAATAGAAATGGGTCCAACCTTAATACTATTTCTAGGTGGATTACTGGAAAAATAATCGCCATTAAATAACAAGAAAGCATTATATATTATTAGGCATATTAAGCAGAGGGTTAATGCATAGATAATAAATGTTAGTAGTTGATTTAATTTGTTATCATTCATAAAAATAAATCCTTTCCTATGTATATTGCTTATGTTTAAATATAGTATCAAATTTTTATAAATATGAAATTAAAAACATAAAATCTCCTCTTAAATAAATATTTTATTGTTGTAAATACAGAGAAAAAATTTTAAACTTAAATAGAGTAATAAGTAGAGGAGTTGTTATAATGCGCGAAGTAAATGTAGCTTTAATTACTGATACTGTAAAAAGGTTATCAATAGAAGCTAATTATTTTTTAGGGGCTGATATAAAAGAATCATTAGAAAAATCAAGAAAAGAAGAAACATACGAACTAGCAGGACAAGTTCTTGATAAAATCATTTTAAACTCTGAAATTGCATGCAAAGAAAAAATGCCTATGTGCCAAGATACAGGTATGGCATGTGTATTCTTGGAAATAGGACAAGATGTACACTTTGTAGGGGGAAATTTAGAAGCAGCTATAAATGAAGGTGTAAGAAGAGGATATGAAGATGGATTTTTAAGAAAATCAGTTGTAGATGATCCTATAAGAAGAGTTAACACAAAGGATAATACTCCAGCAGTAATTTATTATGATATTGTGGATGGAGATAAAGTAAAGGTTACTTTGGCTCCAAAGGGGTTTGGTTCAGAAAACATGAGTAAAATAGGTATGCTGAAACCATCTGATGGTTTAGAAGGGGTTAAGAATTTTGTTATAGAAACAGTAAAAGCAGCTGGACCTAATCCATGTCCTCCTATGGTTGTTGGTGTAGGTATTGGAGGAACATTTGATAAAGCAGCATATTTAGCTAAAAAAGCTTTAATTAGACCAATAAACACAAGTAACAAAGATGAATTTTATAAGGATTTAGAAATAGAGTTATTAGAAAAAATAAATAAACTTGGAATTGGACCACAAGGATTTGGTGGAAAGACAACAGCTTTAGGTCTGAATATTGAGACATATCCAACACATATAGCAGGTCTTCCAGTGGCGGTTAATATTAATTGCCATGCTACTAGGCATAAAGAAGCAATAATATAGAAAGTTTCAATTTTGAATAATAGATTAAATTGAATATTACATAGATTGGGGGATAAAACATGGAAATAAAGTTAAATACACCTCTTACAGCTGATAAAACAAAAGGTTTAAAAGCAGGGGACAGTATACTGTTAAGTGGCGTAATATATTCAGCAAGAGATGCAGCACATAAAAGACTTGTTGATTTATTAGATGAGGGCAAGGAACTTCCATTGAATATAAAAGATGAGACTATATATTATGTTGGTCCATCACCTGCAAAGCCAGGAAGTGTTATAGGATCAGCAGGGCCAACTACAAGTTATAGAATGGATGCTTATGCTCCGAGATTAATGGATCTTGGATTAAAAGGAATGATAGGAAAAGGTGCAAGAAATAAAGAAGTAATTGATGCAATAGTAAGAAATAATTCAGTTTATTTTGGAGCTATTGGTGGTGCAGCAGCACTTATTGCAAAAAGCATAGTAAAATCAGAAATTATAGCATATGAAGATTTAGGTGCTGAAGCTATAAGAAGAATGGAAGTAAAGGATATGCCATTAGTAGTAATTATAGATTCAGAAGGAAACAATCTGTATGAATTAGGCCAGAAAGATTATTTGAGTACAATAAAGTAATTTGCATTATATATATTGAAAAAATTGAATTTTAGGTTAAATAAAACATTGTAGGTTTAAATTCTAAATAAGTTCTATTATGATAAATAAAAGCTCAAAGAGATAATTAAAATTTTCTTCTTTGAGCTTTTTATATGTAATTATAATTATTCACAGGATTTACAAACAAATGTGAATAATTTCTTTATTTCATAAAATAATTGTGGATAAAATTTCAGTTATGAATAGATTATATATTCATAAAGCCTTTACCTCTTACTTCTGATATATCAACAATTGTTATAAATGCTGATGGATCTATCTGATATATTGTATTTTTTAATTCAACCATTTGGCGTGCAGTTACTATACAATATAACATTTTCTTTCTATCATGCGTATATTCACCTTCAGCAAGTAATGATGTAACTCCTCTATGAAGATCTTTTATAACATAATTAATTACATCTGCTTCTTTTTTAGTAAGTATAAGAAGTAATTTTTTACTACTAAATCCTTTAAGCATTTTATCAAGTACTATACTTTGAATAAAAAGAGAAATCAATGTGTATAGAGCTTGAGGAAGTCCGAATATAAATGCGCCGATTATAATAATTATTACGTTAAGAGAAAATCCTAAACTTCCAATATTAAAATTAGAATGCTTTTTTCTAATTAGCATTGTTACTACATCAGTACCACCAGTAGAACCATTTCTCAAAAAAACAAGTCCATATCCAATTCCGCAAAGTACACCACCATATATACAATAGAGCAATAAATCAAGCCCATCGATATTTATAGCAGAAGCTATAGGTTTAGTTATCATAAGTGAAATTGATAGTGAAAGCATTCCGATAGTAGTATAAATAGTGAATGATCTACTAAGCTTTTTAAAACTCACAGCTAGTAGAGGAATATTGATTAAGAATAATGTAATACCTGCTGGAATATTTGTAGTATATTCAACAAGTAATCCTAGACCAGTAGCACCACCACTTAAAAGCTGTGCATGAGATAAAAAAACATTAACGCCTAGAGATGCAATAATACAACCTAAAAATATGATTAATACATCAAATATATTAGCTCTGTATTTGTAATATGTGTCCATGGTATACTCCTTTAAGTTATAATTCTCTATAATATTAAGACATTTTATAAACTAAAATTCAACCCTTAGAAAATTGTAAAATCAGTAATGAAAAAATACTTTTAATGAGATATATTAAGTACAGCAAATTATGTAAAAAAACAAAAAAGTAATTAACTTATTAATAAAAAAGTATGACTAAAAATATGAAAATAATTTTTAGCACTTTTTATACATATCATATTAATATTTTTTTGTGATAATATATTTAATATAGGATGTAGTATTAGGCTCGTAATTTACATATTATTATTTATGTGCTTATTTTTAAAATATTATTTATGAATAATGTATGTTCATTATTAATTTAATGAACATTTAAGTTTATAATAAATATATATGATGCTATATTTACTTTAGTTACAATTAAATTATAGGTAACAGTAATTGCAATATAAGGAGAATGAGTATGAATAGAATATCATTGCCAGGAAAAGCAAAAAATAAAAGAATTATTTTATTTATTTTAATATTAATTTCAGTTGGAATATTGATTTATGAATTTATTAATAATACAAAAAATAAAAATACTAATAAAGATATTAACAATATCACTAATGAACAATTAATAGGAGCATCTGAAAAGAATAATGATTCTATAACTGAATCTCAAAATGAAAATATTAAGAATAATGAAGTTCAGGATATATCAGAAAGAGAAAGAGAGTTATATAATAATGCATATACAACCTTTTTTTCAGGAGATTATGCAATGGCTATAAATAAAGCAGATGAGTTAGTAGAAGAATTTCCTAATAGTTATATGGGATATAATATAAGAGGCATAGCAAAGGCCTATGATGGTGATTTTGACGGAGGAATGTCAGATATAAATAAATCATTGGATATGAATTCTGATTATGGATATGGGCGATTTAATAAAGCACTTACATATGAGTTATACAATCAGTTTGATGAATCACTTAAATGGTATAATAAGGCTCTTGAAGTTGAAGAATATGTATGGACCTATTATGGAATTGCATCTATATACGGAAGAAGAGGAGATGTTAATAGGACTGTAGAGTATTTGACTAAAGCTATTAATATGGATAGTGCAGTAAAAGAAGAAGCAAAAAATGAATCGGATTTTGATCCAGTAAGAAATTCACTGGAATTTAAAAATCTTATTGAAGAATAAAAAATGACATGAGATTGTAATAGTTATATTTTAATATAACATAGGGAGCAGGAGGTAAAGTAATGTTTAATGTGTTGGTAGTAGATGATGAAAAAGAAATAAGAGATGCAATAGAAATATATTTAAGAGGTGAAAATTTAAATGTATTAAAAGCTGAGGATGGACTCAAAGCCCTAGATATATTAGAAGAAGAGAAGGTTCATTTAATAATATTAGATGTAATGATGCCTAAACTTGATGGAATAAGAACATGCCTAAAAATAAGGGAAACTGAGAATCTTCCTATAATAATGCTTTCTGCAAAAGGTGAAGATTCAGACAAGATTTTAGGATTAAATGTAGGGGCTGATGATTATATAACTAAACCATTTAATCATTTAGAATTAGTTGCTAGAGTTAAGTCTCAGCTTAGAAGATATGAAAAGCCTTTGAATGTAGAGGAAGGAAAAGACATAATAAAGGTTAAAGATTTGGTTATTGATACAATAGCTAAAAAAATAACAGTAAGAGGAGAAGAAATTAAGGTGACTGCAACAGAGTATAAAATACTCCATCTTCTTGCATCCAATTTAGGAAAAGTATTTTCAATAAAAGAAATATATGAAAAAGTATGGGAAGAAATTTTTTATAAAAGCGAAAATACAGTAACAGTTCATATTAGAAGAATACGAGAAAAGATAGAAATAAATACGAAGGAGCCTGAATATATTAAGGTGGTGTGGGGTATTGGCTACAAGATTGAAAAGGAAGATTAATTCATATATAAGCAGCATTTATTTTATAGATATTCTGATTATTTCAATAATAACATTAATGCTATTTTCAATATTAGGAGATTATGCACAGGTCAATAGAACTCAGCACCAGTTAGCAGTACAAGAGATACAGGAAAATACACAGGAACTTATTACACTAATAATTATAAATACAATATTTATAACAAAGATTATGTTGGTTATAAAAAGAAATCCCAGATCACCTAAAATTAAATCTAATATAATCAATAATGTTATTTTTGTTTTAAAAAAGGGTTTTAAATATAAAGAAACAAGAACTACATTATTAGTTTCAATAATACTTGGAGTAATAACTCTTGTGACGTACTTATATTTTCTGGCAACTGGTGGATATGAAAATAATATATTTGTTAGATTCTTTCAGACATATCCATTTAAAGGCAGTATTTTTATGATCATGATACTATTTTTAACAATGATCTATGGAGCAAAAAAAACTTTAGATATAAGTGTAGTTAATGAAGCACTTAGAAAAGTAAATGAAGGAAATCTTCAGGATGACATAATACTTGATGGTTCACCAGCTATTAGAGAACTTGCACATAATATAAATTTAATAAAAGCTGGATATAAGGAGATACTAGAAGAAGGAGTACGAAGTGAGAAATTAAAGACTGAGTTAATTTCAAATGTATCCCATGATTTAAAAACACCGTTAACATCAATAATTAATTATGTAAATATTATAAAAAGTAAGGATATAACGGAAGAGGAACGTTCAGATTATATTGAAATTTTAGAAAAAAAATCGCTTAAATTAAAGGCGTTAATTGAAGATTTATTTGAAATGTCAAAGATAAATAGTGGTAAGCTTAAACTTAATAAAGAGCTTATAGATATTTTATCTCTTGTTCATCAAGGTGTAGGTGAATATAGCAGTCTTTATGAAGAAAAAAATATAACTTTTAAAGTCACATGTGAGGAAGATGCTATATATATGGCTCTTGATGGAAAAATGATATCCAGAGCTATAGAAAATCTTATAATAAATTCTCTTAAATACTCCCTTGAAAACACAAGAGTGTATATAGAGATAGAAAAAAATGAAGACTACGTTACTATATCTATGAAAAATATAGCAAATTATGAGATGGACTTTAGTGAAGAGGAGATGTTTGAAAGATTTGCAAGGGGAGATAAATCTAGAAATTCTAAAATAGAAGGTTCTGGATTAGGTCTTGCAATAACTAAAAGTATAGTTGAGCTTCACGGAGGTATTATAAAAATACGAAGAGAAGGCGATATGTTTAAAATTTATGTAAAACTTCCATTGGAAGAATAAAAAATATTAATAAATAAATTTTATCAATTAGGTAGTTAATCTGTAGAAAATAAAAGATTAACTACTTTTTTGTATAGATAATTTATAAATTTGAAGTTTTACAATTAATATATTAACTACTATAATATACGATATGTTGTATGAGGATATTAATATATTTATATATAGACACAAGATATAGTGGAGGGAAGATAATATGTCAGCTTTAAATGAATTATGTATAGATGCTGTTTCTAGTATAAAAGATGAAGAAGGAGTTTATTCAGAAAATAAACTATTAGAGGCATTAAATTTAATAATAAGAGATGGAATGAGTGAAAAACACATAAGAAAATCACTTATTCAGGTTGCTTTAGAATTAACTACAGATATGGAGCCAAATTGGCAATTTGCAGCATCTAAAATATATACATATGAGCTTTATGATGAAGTAAGGGAAAACAGAGGATTAAATAGCAGTGAAGATTTATATAAGAACTATTATGATTTTATATCTCAGCTAACAGATAGAGGTCTTTACGGAAAATATATATTAGATAATTACACAAAGGAAGATATACTTGAATTGGAAAAGACAATAAAACCAGAACGAGATTTTCTTTTTAATTATAGCGGAATAAATCTTCTATCTAAGAGATATTTGGTTCAAGATTATAATAGAAATCCTGTTGAATTGCCTCAGCAGATGTTTATGGGCATAGCTATGCATCTTGCAATTCCGGAAGACAAGTCTAAAAGAGTGTACTGGGCAAAGAGATTTTATGACGTATTAAGTTCATTAAAAGCAACAATGGCGACACCTACTATGTCTAATGCAAGAAAACCATTTTATCAGTTAAGCTCGTGCTTTATTGATACTGTAGAAGATAGTCTAGAAGGTATTTATAAGTCACTTGATAATTTTGCTCAAGTATCTAAATTTGGTGGCGGAATGGGAATATATATGGGAAAAGTAAGAGCACTAGGTTCTTCAATAAGAGGATTTAAAGGTGCTTCAGGTGGAATAATTCCATGGGTAAAATTATTTAATGATACGGCAGTGGCTGTAGACCAGCTAGGAGTTAGAAATGGATCAGTAGCTATATGGCTAGACGCATGGCATAAAGATATTCCAGAGTTTTTACAGATAAGAACAAATAATGGAGATGACAGAAAAAAAGCACATGATGTTTTCCCTGGTTTGTGTTATCCAGATTTATTTTGGAAGTTGGCAGAAAATAATATAGACTCAGATTGGTATATGATGTGTCCTCATGAGATTAAAGAAATAAAGGGTTATTCACTTGAAGATTTTTATGGAGATGAGTGGGAAGAAAAGTATTATGAATGTGTAAATGATGAAAGAATAGAAAAAAGAGTAATGTCTGTAAAAGACATAGTTAGGCTTATAATTAAAAGTGCAGCTGAAACTGGTGCTCCATTTGCTTTTTATAGAGATACTGTTAATAAAATGAATCCTAATAAACATAATGGAATTATTTATTCGTCCAATTTATGTACAGAGATAATGCAGAATATGAGCCCTATGGAAATAAATAAATCAGAAATAATTAATGAAGATGGTTCATGTATAGTAACTCAGAATATAATTCCAGGAGATTTTGTTGTTTGTAATCTTTCATCAGTAGTATTAGGAAATATAGATGTATGTAGTGAAGAAGAAGTAGAGTATGTTGTTGAAACTCAAATAAGAGCTATGGATAATGTAATTGACTTGAATTATTATTCTGTTCCTTTTGCAGAAGTTACAAATAAGAAATATAGAGCAATAGGTCTTGGAACCAGTGGATATCATCACATGCTAGCGAATAATAGAATCCATTGGACAGAAGAAAAACATAAAGACTTTGCAGATGAAGTATATGAAAGAATTAATTATTATGCAGTAAAAGCAAGTATGAAAATTGCAAAAGAAAAGGGTGCGTATAATTTATTCAAAGAATCTGATTGGGATAATGGAGATTATTTTGAATTAAGAGGATATAAAGATGAAAAATGGTGTGCATTAAGAAAAGAGATAAAAGAAAATGGAATGAGAAATGGATATCTCTTAGCAGTAGCACCAAACGGTTCGACTGCAACCATAGCAGGAACATCAGAAGGAATAGATCCTGTAATGGCAAGATTTTATTTAGAAGAAAAAAAGGGAAGTATAATTCCTAAAACAGCTCCAGATCTTAATGATGATAATTATTGGTACTATAATCCAGCATATAATATAGATCAAGGGTGGTCTGTTCAAATGAATGGAATACGTCAAAGACACATAGATCAAGGTCAATCTTTTAATTTATATATAACCAATAATTATACAATGAGACAGATAATGAATTTATATATTGAAGCATGTAAATGTGGAGTAAAATCAATTTACTATGTTAGGTCTAAATCACTAGAAGTTACTGAATGTGAAAGCTGCTCAGCTTAATTTAGTTAACAGTTTTGTATGAAATATTTATGAAAGTTTCATTGGAGTTTATATGTTTTTTAAGAAAGGCTTAGCCTTTCTTAATTTGACATGATATTCATTTAAAATACAAAAAAATTTCTTGGGAAATAATAATAATAGAAAAAATAACAAGAATATTGAAATTAGAAACTTCATTTTTCAATACATGAATAAAATACATCAATGAATAGGAGTATTAATAATGAGTATAAACAAGAAACCTCTTTTTAATGAATTTGGAGATAGGGAAATCACTAAGAAGAAACTTATAAATGGTAATACAACCAATTTAAATGATTTTAATAATATGAAGTATACATGGGTTTCAGACTGGTATAGACAGGGGATGAATAACTTTTGGATTCCTGAGGAAGTAAACTTATCTCAAGATTTAAAGGATTATCAAAACTTATTAGATGAAGAAAGAATTGCATATGATAAAATATTATCTTTTTTGATTTTTTTAGATTCAATACAAACAGCAAATTTAAGCAATATAAATAACTATATAACAGCAAGTGAAGTTAATTTGTGCTTGACAATACAGAGTTTTCAAGAGGCTGTGCACTCACAAAGTTATAGTTATATGTTAGATAGTATCTGTTCTCCTGAAAAAAGAAATGAAATATTGTATCAATGGAAAGATGATGAGATATTGCTAAACAGAAATAAATTTATAGGAGACTTATATAATGAATTTATAGATAACCCTACAGAAGAGACTCTATTAAAGACACTTATGGCAAATTATATTTTAGAAGGAATTTATTTTTATTCAGGATTTATGTTCTTTTACAACTTAGAGAGAAATGGAAAAATGCCTGGATCAGCTCAAGAAATAAGATATATAAATAGAGATGAAAATACCCATTTATGGCTTTTTAGGAATATTATAAAGGAACTTCAAAATGAAAATGCAGAATTATTCACTGAGAAAATAAAAAATGAACTTAGAGAGATGATGAAAACAGGAGTTGAACAGGAAATTCTTTGGGGACATTATGTTATCGGTGATAAGATTCAAGGAATTAATAAAAAATTAATTGAGGAATATATAAAATATCTAGGAAATAAGAGGTTAAAGGAAATAAATCTTGAACCTTTATTTGAAGGACATGATGTAAATCCAGCACCGTGGGTTGATAGACAATCTAATGCAAATTCTGTTAAAACAGATTTTTTTGAGGCTCGTTCAACAGCTTATGCAAAAGCTGCAACATTAGTAGATGATCTATAAAAAACCGATGTAAAAAAATGGGAAAGTGATATAATGTTAATATATCCAAAATTTTTTGGGGATTTTTACGAAGAATTTATATAAAAAACTACAAATCAAGTTAAATTCTCATAAAATTATGGTATAATGGTAATGGTTTAAACTCAAATAAAAACTCACAAATATGATGAGGAAAAAAACAAAAACTTTATAATAAAATTAACTATCAAGGAGGAATCCCATATTATGAAAAAAGGTATTGCTGCTTCTAAAGGATATGCAATAGGTACAGTATTCTTACAAGAACATGAAGAAATCGTTATAACAGATGCTAAAATTACAGACGTAGCTGCAGAAAAAGAAAAAATGCAAAAAGCATTAGATAATTCTAGATCTCAGCTAGAAGCAATCAAAGCTAAGGCTGCAGAAGAAATGGGAGCAGAAAAGGCAGAAGTATTCGAAGCTCACATAACATTATTAGATGACCCAGAATTTACTGGTGCAATGATGAATGAAATAGAAATGAACAGTATAAATGGTTTAAAGGCTATTGAAAGTGTTACAAATACATTTGTTGCTATATTCGAATCTATGGATAATGAATATATGAGAGAAAGAGCAGCAGATATCAAAGACGTATCAAAGAGAATATTATCAAACTTTGCAGGAAAAGGCGGAGATGATTTTGCAATTACTGAAAATAATACAATTGTAGTTGCTCATGACTTAACACCATCTGATACAGCAGGATTAGATAGAAGCAAAGTTGTAGGATTTATAACTAATATAGGTGGAAGAACTTCTCATGCAGCTATCATGGCTAGAACATTAGAAATACCAGCTGTACTTGGATTAGGAGACATAACTACTTCTGTTAAAAGTGGAGATAAAGTTATAGTTGATGGTATTACTGGGGATGTTATTATAAATCCTTCAGAAGAAGTACTAGCTGAATATGTAGCTAAGAAGGAAAAATTCCAAGCTGAACAAGAAGAATTAAAGAAATTAATAGATGTTAAAACTACTACTAAATCAGGTAGAAGAATAGAAGTTTGCGGAAACATCGGTAAGCCAGAAGATGTTAATGGTGTTATAGCAAATGGTGGAGACGGTGTAGGATTATTCAGAACTGAATTCTTATACATGGATAGAGAAAGCGCTCCAACAGAAGAAGAACAATTTGAAAGTTACAAATACGTTCTTGAAAAAATGAATGGTAAACAAGTTGTAATAAGAACTTTAGATATCGGTGGAGATAAGACTCTTCCATATTTACCATTACCAGAAGAAATGAATCCATTCTTAGGTTACAGAGCAATCAGACTTTGCTTAGACAGAAAAGAAATATTCAAGGTTCAATTAAGAGCATTATTAAGAGCTTCTATATACGGAAATCTTTGCGTAATGTTCCCAATGATTTCAGGTCTTGAAGAATTCTTACAAGCAAAAGAAGTTGTTGATGAATGTAAAGCAGAATTAAAGGCAGAAGGTAAAGAATACTCAGAAGCTATTCAATGGGGTATCATGGTTGAAATTCCAGCAGCAGCAGTTTATGCTGATGAATTAGCTAAACATGTTGACTTCTTCTCAATAGGAACAAATGATTTAATTCAATATACATTAGCAGCTGATAGAATGAGTGAAAAAGTATCATACCTTTATAATCCAATGCACCCAGCTGTATTAAGATTAATAAAGATGACTATAGATGGAGCTCATAAGCATGGTAAATGGGTTGGAATGTGTGGAGAAATGGCAGGAGATGAAGCTGCTATTCCAACATTAGTTGAATATGGCTTAGATGAATTCTCAATGAGTGCTACATCAATATTAAATGCTAAGAAGATCATGTTAGATCAAGAATAGTATTTAGAATTATATAAAGTTGGTAAACATAATTAAATGATAATTTGCTAACTAATAAAAATGGCTATCCAAAAAGGATGGCTATTTTTATTTGTAATTATAGGTATTTATAGAAATGTAAAGCTAATAGATGTTAGTTTATAAGATATTGAAGTAAAAATATATATTGCTAACATGTGTTAGTTTAATACTGGAAGGGGTTAGATTAATTTTAATTATTACTTACTCACTAAAAATGAGATATAATAAAATCATGTTATTTTTATAATGGTAAGGGGATATTTATGAAGAATGATTACATAAAACAGTACAATAAAGCTATGAACTTTTACAATAATGGTCAAATGAATCGAGCTTTAGAAATATGTGAAAATATATTAGCTAATGATTTAAGTTGTTCAGAAGTTTTAAATTTGAAGGGACTTATGTTATATCAGAAGGGTCTATTAAAAGAAGCAAAGATTGTCTGGAAGCTTAATTGTGATATTAATACTGATAGCGTAGCTAAAAAGTATATAGAAGACTGTAAAAGTGATGATGAGAGAATAGAAAAATACAAAGATGCTGAATATAATTTAAAAAATATGAATATTGATAAAGCAATGATGTTGTTTAGAGAATGTATGGAAAGTGAATTTAATTCCATAAAAGTTAACACAGGAATTGCAATGTGTTATATGAGAAAAGGAGACAATTACAGGGCGAAAGAATTTATAGACAAGGCTTTACATATAGATAATGAAGCGGTGACAGCTAATGCATTAAAAAAGGATTTGATAAATTTAGGTTTATATTCGAACGAGAATAGAGTTTCTAAAAAAGTTTTATCAGTTATTACTGTTTTATTTATTATTGGAGCTATTTGTGTAGGTGGATATTCTATATATACAAAAACAAGTTTAAATAATTCAATTTCAAAAGATTCATCTTCGAATACTGAAGAAGATATAAAAAAGGATGAATTATTAGGTTCTGATAGCAATAAGGATACAAATGATTCATATTCAGATAAAGAAAATCAGAACTTAGAAAATGAACAAGCTGATAAAAAAGAAACAATATTCAATAATGAAAATGTAGCGTTATTATTGAAAAATAAAGATGTAGATAAACTATATGATGAAATAAATATGGTTAATAAAGAAACACTTTCAGGTCAGGATTTAGAACTTTATAATAATGCAATTGAGTTATTAAGAACAAATGGAGTTTCAAAGTTTTATGAATATGGAGTATGGTATTTTAATAATGGAAATTATAATTCTGCTAAGATTGAATTAGAAAAAGCTTATAAATATTGTGATAAAAGTGACTTGAAAGAGCATATTGTATTTTATAAAGGAAGTACTGCATCTCAACTTGGAGATAATTCTGAAGCATTAAAACTTTATAAAGAATATTATAGTTTATATCCAAAAGGTGCATATATAGAAGGCGTATTGTATGAATTAGCGCTTCTAACAAATACAACAAATAAGGATATGGGAAAAGAGTATGCAAGAGAGCTTGTAAATAATTATCCAAATTCGCTATACATAAATGATTATATTAGAGATATAGTAAAGTAAATAAAATTAAATAGAAGACATAATAAAATCTCGAGATTAATAGTTATTTTATCTTGAGATTTTGTTATATTAACTTTAATCATAGGATAAGCTAAATATATAATTAAACTTTTGATGAGGAGTGTGAAAAAGTTATGATATCTTTAATTAAGGGGTGTAGGGTATATTCTCCAAATGATATTGGTATTAAAGACGTATTATTAGCAGGAGGTAAAATTGAAGGAATATATGACAATATAGAACTAAAAGATGATTTATTAAAGATTAATATTATTGATGGAAATAAAAAATTAATGTTCCCAGGATTTATTGATTCACATGTACATATAATAGGTGGCGGAGGTGAAGGGGGATATCATACTAGAACACCTGAGATACAGCTATCAAGTTTGATTGAAAGTGGGATAACTTCAGTTGTAGGATGTATTGGTACAGATGGTGTATGTAGAGATATGAACTCATTAATTGCAAAAGTTAAGTCTTTAAAAGAAGAAGGCATAAGTGCATATGCTTATACTGGATCATATGAAGTGCCAGTTAAAACAGCAACTGAATCAATAAAAAGTGATCTTATGCTAATAGATGAAATAATAGGTGTTGGGGAAATAGCGTTATCAGATCATAGAAGTTCTCAGCCCAGTTTTGATGGTTTCGTAAATTTAGTAGCCCAAAGTAGAGTTGGTGGATTATTATCTAATAAAGCAGGAATAGTAAATGTTCATTTAGGCGAGGGTATGAGAAGACTAAAATATCTTTTTGATCTTATTGAACAGACAGAGATACCAGCAGAACAGCTCCTTCCAACACATATAAATAGAAATAGTGATTTGTTTGAAATGGGGTTTGAGTATGTTAAAAAAGGTGGATATATTGATTTAACAACAAGTTGTGATTTAGAACATATGGAAAATGGTGAATTAAGAGCAGGAGAAGGATTAGGTGTATTTTTAGAGAAGGGAATGGAAATTGAACACATGACTTTTTCGTCTGATGGAAATGGAAGCATGCCTAGATTTGATAAGAATGGTAATCTTGCAGGTCTCGGAATATGTTCAGTTTCATCATTATATAGGGAAGTAAAATTTGCTATAAAAGAATTTAATGTTCCGATAGATAAGGCTATTTCTGTTATAACATCTAATGTAGCAAAATTATTAAAATTGAATAATAAAGGTAGAATTGAAGAAGGAAAAGATGCGGATCTTGTAATTGTTGATGAAGACAATTTAGAGATAGATATTGTTTTTGCAAATGGCAAAAAGGTAGTTGAAAAAGGAAAAGCAGTTGTAAAAGGGACATTTGAACAGTAAATATTATTAAAAATAAAAGGAGCTATCATATAAGTGATAAGCTCCTTAGTAAATTAAACTAAGTTTTAATTTTGAAGAATGTATGATGACCTATTGTAGTCTGATTAAATTTAGGTGTTTGCTTCATCCAATTACAAGTTGCTGTACTTGGATTATAAAAAAACAATGCTTGATTAGTAGGATCATAACCCTTTATAGCATCATATACAGCGTTATAGCAATCTTGATTTGTTTTAGCATTTATCTGACCATTTTTAACACATGAGAAGGCGTTTTTTTGAAATATAACTCCTTGTATTGTGTTTGGAAAACTTGGATCAAGAGTACGATTTAAAACTACTGATGCAACTGCAACTTTTCCTTCATATGGTTCACCTATGCTTTCAGCTGAAACCAGCTTTGCCATTAAGTCTATATCTTCTCCCGTTATATATAATTGTTGATTATTATGTTTAAAAACTTCTAAAACTTCATCTGTTTCTTGAGTATTTAGTGATATATATTGTATATTCTCAGTCGAACTGTTTTGGACTATTTTATTATTTGAATTTTCATTATAGGTCTCACCTAAAGTGCCAGCATAAACTGGTCTTATGTTAATAACGGAAAGGTATAGTATTAAAGCAATAACAAAAATACTACATGTCTTTTTCATAAAAAACCTCCTTTGGTATATGCGACAAATAATATTATTACCAAAGAAAGTAATTATATACATGGTCATATTTTATAAACTAATGAATAAATACAGAAATAAAAGATTAGGTGAAAAAATATAATTTATAAAAATAAAGGAAATACTAAATTTAGATGATTTTATTCTATTTAATTTTTGTATATTACAAATGTATTTAAGAAAGTTTTAGGATAAAAATAATTAAAAAGTAATAAAATAGTTTTTTGTATGTGTGTAAGGGAATGAGATTTGTTGTATAATTTTATTGGAAGAATAGAAGAGAGGTGAGATAAATGAATGAATTAATAAGTGCCATACAAAAGGGTTTTTCACATATGTCATTGTGGTCTGCTTTAGATATACTAGTGGTATCATACATATTTTATAAAGGATATATGTTAATAAAAGAAACAAGAGCAGAACAACTGTTAAAGGGATTAATATTATTAATAGTTCTAATACCAATAAGTTATTTATTAAAATTAGATATGCTTTATTTTATATTAAATAAAACATTGACTATCGGAGTGTTATCGGTAGTAATTATATTTCAACCTGAAATTAGAAGAGCGCTTGAACATTTGGGAAGATCTGCATTTGATGATATTCATGGAATTCAAGATGAAGAAATCTTACATAAGATAATGAGTGAGATTACACATGCAGTAGAGAATCTTGCTGAGACAAAAACCGGAGCACTTATAGTAATAGAGCAGAGTACAGGTTTAAATGAATTAGTATCTTCAGGTACATTAATAGATGCGAATATAACCTCAAACCTTCTAGAAAATATCTTTGTGGTAAATACTCCTTTACATGATGGTGCAACTATAATTAGAAATGATAGGATATTTGCATCAGGATGTGTTTTACCTTTAACAAATAATAATACAATAAATAAAAAACTTGGAACAAGACATAGAGCAGCAATTGGTTTATCAGAAGTATCAGATGCTTTAATAATAATTGTTTCAGAAGAAACAGGAATAATATCTTTAGCTATGAATGGAAAAATAACTAGAGGATATGAAAGAGAGAGATTAAATACTGTTTTAGTAAAAGTAATTGAAAATAGATATAAAAGTAAACAGAGAGTTAAGACGGCTAGGGAGAAGGTGAAGTTATGGATAAAATCAAACATAAAAATAAAACGCTGATACCTAAATTGATAAGTCTATTACTTTCGCTTGGATTATGGATTTATATATCAAATGTTGAAAATCCTATGAGAACATATGAAGTAAGAAATATTCCTGTTGAACTGGTTAATTTAGATAGTCTTAAAAATTCAAAATTTGCTGTTTCGGGTAATCAGAACTTTACTGTTGATTTAAAACTTGAAGGACCATCAACGGATATTGCTAAAGTAAAGCCGGAGGATTTTAAGATTGTAGCAGATATGTCTACTTATGCATTGAAGGTAGGAGAAAACACAGTACCAGTACAAATAATAACTTATCCTGAAAATATTATTATAAAAAATAACGGTTTTTTGGGCATAAAAGTTAATCTAGAGGAATTAGTTACAAAAAACTTTTCAATACAATCAAAAGTTAAATTAAATTATAAAGATAATATATACGAAATGAGTAAAAAAATAGCTCCTGATACGGTAACTGTTGAAGGCGCCAACAGTAATGTTGGCAGAATAAGCTCAGCTGTAATAGTTGGCGAGGAAAATGGAATATCAGGAAATTTTGAAAAGAGTTTTGATATAAAATTAATGGACTCAAATGGAGCAGAAGTTACAGGCGTTACATCTAGTATTGATACTGCAAAACTATCAGTTGAAGTTTCAAAGGGGAAAAGTGTTCCAATAAATTTAAAAACTACAGGAGAACTCAAAGCTGGGCTAGAATTAAAAGGATATGAATTAAGTTCTAATTATGTAAATATTACTGGCGTTGGAGATGCTTTATCAAAAGTTCAGTCAATTGATACTGAGGCTGTTGATATATCTAAATTAGAAAAAACAGGAGAGCTTAATGTTAAATTAATAGTTCCTGAAGGTGTAACTGTAGCTAGTGGAAATGAACATGTGAAAGTCAATGTAATTTTACAAGCAAAGGAAAATAAGCCTGTAGAGAATGTAACTGAAGAAAATATAAGTAAAAATTTAAGTATAGCAGTTCATTATAATAATTTGAAAGATGGACTACTTTTAGAATCATCATCTGAGAAAGTTAATGTTACAATATCTGGGCTTAAGTCTGAATTAGATAAAATTACAGAAGGGTCATTAAAGGCTTCTGTAGATTTATCGAGTACTACAGAAGAGGGTTCGTATTCATACAAGCCAGAAGTATCGTTTAATAGTCCTACAACAGCAACAGTAAGTACAATTGAAAATGTAGATGTTGTTGTTAAAAAGAAAGTTGAATAATTATAATAATGGTGGATATATTTTATATCCACCTATTGTTATTTTAAGGCTTATTTACAGATGTATGATAAGTGTGATTTATGATATAATTATGTAACTCATTTTATAGTAATTTGAAAGGAAAACGGTGATTGTAAATGGCCATAAGAATAAATAATATAACTTTAAATTTAGATGATAGTGAAGAAATTTTAGAGAAAAAGGTATGTAAGAAGTTAAAGATAGATAAAAATGATATAAATAAATTGATTATTATAAAAAAAAGTATAGATGCAAGAAAAAAGCATGATATAAAATTTAATTATTGTTTAGATGTAATATGTGATAAAGAAAAAAAAATTCTTTCAAAAATACATGATAAGGACGTTAAATTTGAAGAAATAAAAGAAAGAGAACTAATAACTAAAGGAGATATAGAATTAGAATCAAGACCTGTAGTTGTAGGATTTGGTCCGGCAGGAATTTTCGCTGCATTAACGTTAGCACGAGAAGGTTATAAACCAGTTGTGTATGAACGTGGGGAAGATGTAGATAAAAGAACTGAAACTGTGGATAAGTTTTGGAAAACTGGTAAGTTAGATACTGAGTCTAATGTTCAGTTTGGAGAAGGGGGAGCAGGAACTTTTTCAGACGGAAAATTAACTACAAGAATAAAAGATTTTAGATGTACTTTTGTACTTGATGAATTAATAAAAGCTGGAGCACCAGATGAAATTAAATATGAAAGTAAGGCTCATGTTGGAACTGATCTTTTAAAAGATGTTGTTAAAAATATAAGAGAAGAAATTAAGAGTCTTGGAGGAGAAGTACATTTTAGTTCTAAAGTAGAAAAAATAGAGTATGAAGATGGAAAACTTAAATATATAGTTGTAAATGGTGAAAAAAGGCCTTGTCAGGCACTTGTTCTAGCTATAGGACATAGTTCAAGAGATACATATGAAATGTTAAATGAAAAGGGAGTTTCAATGGAAGCAAAAGCTTTTGCTATTGGAGTTAGAATTGAACATCCACAAGAAGTAATTAATTTTAGTCAGTATGGAGAAAGCTATAATCATCCTAAGTTACATGCAGCAGATTATAGGCTTACATATCAAAGCGAACGTTTAAAAAGAGGAGTTTATTCATTCTGTATGTGTCCAGGAGGGGTTGTTGTTGCAGCATCTTCAGAACATGAAAGATTGGTTTCAAATGGAATGAGCTATCACGCTAGAGATCTTGAAAATGCAAACTCAGCCTTAGTTGTTACTGTATCTCCAGAAGATTTTGAGGGAGATTCGCCACTTAGAGGAATGGAATTCCAAAGGTATTATGAAAGCTTAGCTTTTAAATTAGGTGGAGGAGACTATAAAGCACCAGTTCAACTTGTGGGTGATTTCATGAATGATAGAGTATCTACTAAGCTTGGAAAAGTGAAACCAAGTTATACGGCAGGTTATGTATTTAAAGAACTTAAAGACTGTCTTCCAGATTATGTTATAGAAGCACTTAAAGAAGGAATACAGAATTTTGATAAAAAAATAAAAGGGTATGGAGATGATGATTCGGTGCTTACAGGAATTGAAACAAGAACTTCTGCACCAGTAAGAATACACAGAAATGAAACTCTAGAAAGTATTAATGTAGAAGGTCTATATCCTACAGGTGAAGGTGCTGGATTTGCAGGTGGAATAATTTCAGCAGCAGTTGATGGAATAAAGGTTGCAGAGCATATAATAAATAAGTATAGGGCTCCACAAAAATAGTATGAAAAAATTGTTAAAATAATTACACTCTGTTTTGTGTAAAATTAATTATTAATTTTTTTGTGTAATATAAAAGCTGTTATCTTTTAAAGATAGCGGCTTTTTATTTGGATTATTAATAAAAAAATACATAAAAATTACAGAAATATTAAAATAAATTTTCAGAAAATTTAGCATTTAAAGTTATTTTTTGTTACAATAGTATTATAAAGAAATTATTGACATAAATTTGATTGATATAATTTTAACAATGCTAAGTAATTAAATTTAAATAAAGAGGTGCAAGAAATGAGTAAAAATTTTGATGATTTATTTTCAAGATTACAAGAAATTGAAACTAAAAAAGTAGCTGTTGCAGTAGCTCAAGACGAACCTGTTTTAGAAGCTGTAAAAGAAGCTAATGAAAAGGGAATAGCTAATGCTGTATTAGTAGGAGATAAAGATAAGATTCATGAAATTGCAAAAAAAATAGATATGGATTTAACTAAATTTGAAATAATGGATGTTAAAGATCCAAAGAAAGCAACTATGGAAGCAGTTAAGCTTGTATCAAGCGGAAATGCTGATATGTTAATGAAAGGTTTAATAGATACAGCTACATTTTTAAGAAGTGTATTAAATAAAGAAGTTGGTCTTAGAACTGGTAAAGTAATGTCACATGTATCTGTATTTGAAATAGAAGGATGGGATAGATTGTTCTTCTTAACAGACGTTGCATTCAATACTTATCCAGAATTAAAAGATAAAGTTACAATTATTAATAATGCTGTTTCAGTTGCACATGCTTGTGGCCTTGATATGCCAAAGGTTGGGGTTGTATGTCCAGTTGAAGTTGTAAATCCTAATATGCCATCTACTGTTGATGCAGCATTACTTGCAAAAATGAGCGATAGAGGACAATTTAAGGGATGCGTTGTTGATGGACCATTTGCTTTAGATAATGCAATATCTTTAGAAGCAGCTGAACATAAAGGCGTTAAAGGTGAAGTTGCAGGACAAGCTGATATTTTAGTGATGCCAAATATTGAAACAGGAAATGTAATGTATAAAACATTAACTTATTTTGCACCAGCAAAAAATGGATGTCTTTTAGTTGGAACATCAGCACCAGCAATTCTTACTTCAAGAGCAGATACTTTTGAAACAAAAGTTAATTCAATTGCATTAGCAGCATTAGTTGCAGCAAAAAATAAATAGTAGAATATTAAATGTAAACTTTAGGATATAATTCTTGGGAATTTATATTAAATCACAGTGTAGATAGATTTTAATGAAAATATGGAGGAAAGAAAATGGCTTACAAATTATTAATAATTAATCCAGGTTCAACATCAACAAAAATAGGTGTATATGAAGATGAAAAAGAATTATTTGAAGAAACATTAAGACATACAAATGAAGAATTAAAGCAGTTTGATGCGATTTTTGATCAATTTCAATTTAGAAAAGATGTAATTTTAAAAGTTTTAAGTGAAAAAAACTTTGATATAAAAACATTAAGTGCTGTTGTTGGTAGAGGTGGAATGCTTAAACCAGTTGAAGGTGGTACTTATGCTGTAAATGATGCAATGGTAGAAGATTTAAAGGTAGGAGTTCAAGGACCTCATGCTTCTAACTTAGGAGGTATACTTGCAAGATCAATAGCTGATGAAATAGGAGTACCATCTTTCATTGTTGATCCAGTTGTTACAGATGAACTTGCAGATGTTGCAAGATTATCTGGTACACCAGATATTCCAAGAAAAAGTAAGTTCCATGCATTAAATCAAAAGGCAGTTGCAAAGAGATATGGAAAAGAAAGTGGAAAAGGATATGAAAATTTAAATCTTGTTGTTGTACACATGGGTGGTGGAGTTTCTGTTGGAGCTCACAATCATGGAAAAGTTGTTGATGTAAACAATGCACTTGATGGAGATGGTCCATTTTCTCCAGAAAGAGCTGGATCAGTTCCAGCTGGAGATTTAATTAAAATGTGTTTTAGTGGTAAGTATAGCGAATCAGAAGTATACAGCAAAATAGTTGGTAAAGGTGGATTCGTTGGATATTTGAATACTAATGATGTAAAAGGAACTATTGATAAGATGGAAGCTGGAGATAAGGAATGTGAAAACATATATAAAGCTTTCTTATATCAAATAACAAAAGCAATTGGAGAAATGTCAGCTGCATTAAATGGTAAAGTTGATCAGATAGTTTTAACAGGTGGTATTGCATATTCTCCAACACTTGTACCAGATTTAAAAGCTAATGTTGAATGGATTGCACCAGTAACAGTATATCCAGGAGAAGATGAATTGTTAGCTTTAGCTCAAGGTGCTATAAGAGTTCTTGATGGAGAAGAAAAGGCTAAAGTTTATTAATTTTGATTTTATATACATACTTAGTTTTATTATTACTAAGTATGTATTTTTTTTGAATTTTTATTTTGTCATTTAAAACAGGAAAAAATGGAATTTATAAAAATGAATTTGATAATTCTAGCTACTAATTATTAAAACCTTAAATATAACTATCACTTTTATCAAATTTAATAATATGAAAAAAAATACGGTGAATAATAATAATAATGTTAAATTTGTCTAAAAAGTAAGTATCATAATAGAATGAATTTTAGAATATATACTAATTATGTGAAGTATTTTAAATATTAATCATCTTTTTAAATTAAGTATACATTGACAAAAACAACCAGTATTGTTATACTAAAAATAATAACGAAATGATAGAAAATCGTTAAAAAAGTAAAAATAAAGTTATTAAATTACTATTAATTTAATACTTATATTGAAATTTAAGCAATGATTTTAAAGTTACAGAACTTACAATATCATATTATAGAAGCTGTAAGTAATGCAAATTTAAGACAATAATAATTTATCTTTTTGGGGGTTGTATAAACATGAAAGACGCAAGAATTTTTTATCAACAAGACTGTGATTTATCATTATTAGATGGTAAAACAATAGCTGTTATTGGTTACGGAAGCCAAGGACATGCACATGCATTAAATGCAAAAGAGTCAGGCTGTAATGTAATTATAGGTTTATATGAAGGAAGTAAATCTTGGGCTAGAGCTGAAGATCAAGGATTTGAAGTATTTACAGCAGCTGAAGCAGCAAAAAGAGCTGACATAATCATGATTCTTATCAACGATGAATTACAAGCATCAATGTATAAGAAAGATATTGAACCAAACTTAGAAGCTGGAAATATGTTAATGTTTGCTCATGGTTTCAATATACATTTCAATCAAATAGTTGCACCTAAGGATGTTGATGTAACAATGATCGCTCCTAAGGGACCAGGACATACAGTAAGAAGTGAATATCAAGAAGGAAAAGGTGTTCCATGCTTAGTAGCAGTACATCAAGATGCTACAGGTAAGGCTTTACAAATGGCTCTTGCATATGCATCAGCAATCGGTGGGGCAAATGCTGGTGTTCTTGAAACAACATTTAGAACAGAAACAGAAACAGATTTATTTGGTGAACAAGCAGTTCTTTGTGGTGGTGTTTGTGCATTAATGCAAGCTGGATTTGAAACATTAGTAGAAGCAGGATATGATGCAAGAAATGCTTACTTTGAATGTATCCATGAAATGAAATTAATAGTAGATCTTATTTATCAATCAGGTTTTGCTGGTATGAGATATTCTATATCTAATACTGCTGAATATGGTGATTATATTACTGGACCAAAAATAATCACTGAAGAAAGTAAGAAAGCTATGAAACAAGTTCTAAAGGATATTCAAGATGGAACTTTTGCAAAAGATTTCTTATTAGATATGTCTGAAGCAGGAGGACAAGCTCACTTTAAGGCAATGAGAAAGTTAGCTGCTGAACATGAGTCAGAAAAAGTTGGAGAAGAAATCCGTAAACTTTACAGCTGGAATAACGAAAACGACAAGTTAATAAATAACTAATAGTTAAAATTAGTTGTATTTTATAAATATATAAAATTAGAAGCTATTATACTTTAATTAGAAAGTATAATAGCTTTTTTAACATTTATTAATAAGTGATTGAGAAAGTTAATTTAGTAAAGAATAGAACGAAATTATTTACAAAAATTAATTCAAATGGTATAATTTATTAATAAATTTAATAAATAGGGCTATGGCAGTACTAAGAGTAAATATTCAAATTTAAAAGATTGAATATTTGTTTTTGGTACTTTATTTTTTTGGGGGGTCTGATAAATGAATATAAAAATGAAATATTTAATGAATCGAAAATTGCAAAAACATTCTATGAAGGCATTTGAAGGAATTTCAAATGGAAGGAAAAAGGCATTAGATAACTGGTTTATAGATAAATGGGCTCAGATAGATAATATAAAAAATTCTCTTACAGCATTAGAGAATAGTGATGAGATAATTAATAACTATCTATATAAGTTAGTTCAAGAATATGAAGATTTTTGTGAGATATTTATATTAGATCAAAATGGAATTGTAACAGTGTCTTCGTGTAGCAAGCATGTAGGTTTAGATATGAGCTATCTTCCTAACTATATGGCAGGAAAAGAAAATAGATCATTAATGTATGGGCCATATATAGATGAAAAAACATTAGAAATTGATATTAGAGAAAAAAGTTTCGTTGATGAAGTTACACTTATGTTTTCATGTGTATGTAAAAATCACCATGGAGAATCAAGGATATTGTGCTGTAGGACATTAAATGATGATATGAGTAATGTTATTCAAGATGAAGATACTCATATATATAAGGATTCTGGTGATAATTATTTGTTTATGGTTAAGTCTAATAGAGGTATAGAACCAGGAACGGCTATTTCCAGAAGCCGCTTTGAAGATAATACTTTTACTTTAGGTGAAAATCTTAAAGATGGAGTGAATACAAAACAGTGGGGAAAAGTTAAAATAGAAAAGCATACTGAATTTGAAATAATATTTAAAGATCCGGCAACTAATGAGCTTCATCAAGGTGTAGCGAATACTATAAAGAATGGTGAAAATTTAGACTGTTGGCCAGGTTATCCAGATTATAGGCATATTATGGTAGGAGGAAAGGGGACAATAATTACACCTCCTAATTGTGATGAAGTCTGGGGGATGATGTGTGAAGGCGATATTGATGAAATTTATGACTTTAAAGGCGTAAATTTTAAAATACCAGGATACATATCACTAATATCAGCAATTCTATTATTTGGTACGGAAGTTTTAAGAAGTATAATACCTGATATGGGTATATTAGCAGTAGTTTTAGAATGGCTGATAATATCAATATTATCAGTAGTAATATGTAATAAATACATAAAATCACCATTAAATAAGACACTTAATATATTACAAGAAATAGCTGAGGGAGAAGGCAATTTAACTAAAAGAGTAGATAAGCTTTCTAATGATGAAATTGGAGAATTATCTAGATGGTTTAATAAATTTATAAACAGTCAAATGACTATTTTAGGAAGAGTAAAGAAATCAGTAAAAACTACTAAAAATTCGGTTGGAATTGTATCTAAGATAACAAATGAAGTTAAAGATGGTATGTTTAAAATAGAAGATACAGTTGTAAATCTTCTTGAAAATTCCAAAGAACAGAATTCGGTATTTCAAAATACTAGAGATAAATTTTATGATATAACTGCATCTATTCAAGAAATGGATAGTTTAATATTAGATATTTCATCTATTGTACAAGAAACAAATGATACTTCAATAAAAGCAAATGAATCTTCTACTGGAGTATTAAATAATATGAAGGAACTTGAAACAGTAATAAAGAAAACAGTTTTAGCAATTGAAAATCTAAAGAAGAATTCTCAAGAAATAACAAATGTAATGAATTTAATTAGCGATATAAGTGAACAAACACAATTGTTAGCTTTAAATGCTACTATAGAAGCTGCAAGAGCGGGAGAAGAGGGAAGAGGATTTTCCATAGTTGCTAGTGAGATATCAAAATTAGCAACTGAAAGTCAGCAGGCAACAAAATCTATAGATAATATAATAAATTCAATTCAGAAACAGACACAATGTGCGTTTCAATACGCAGAAGATATCAATTCTAAAGTTGATGTTTCTATGAAAAATGTTTCAGAATCAATTGAATCATTTATAAAAGTAAATGAAGATATAAACATGATATCAAAATCTATGAGCACAATAGCACAAATAACTTCAACTCAAAGTAGTGATGTAAGTGATGTAATGAATAATGTCAGTATAATGGCTGATAAAGTTAATGAAGCGACTGAAAATAGTTCAAATAAAAGCGAAGAATCTCTAAATGTAGTTAAAAATATACTTTTAGAAATTAAACAGTTAAACAATGCTACAAATGCGTTAGAATATTCATCAGAAAATATGGATGAAATGATAAGTTCGTTTAAATTATCATAAAACAATACATATTATGGCTAATATTACTGCATTAGTAATTGAAATATAACTTGAAAGAAATTTATAAATTTGATAAGATAATTAATAAGTGAATAAGATGCCTAAGGGCTATAAATTTTTCTGTTTCTGATTCAAACAGATGAATTTATAGCTCTTTTTTGCGCTTCTAAAAATTAATGTAAGGAAAGGAAGAAAATATGAACAAAAGTAAAAATGTAATGGAATCAAAACCAATATTAAGCTTACTTCTTACAATGTCGGTACCTCCGATAATCTCTATGCTAATACAATCAATGTACAATATTGTTGACAGTATCTTTGTAGCACAAATTGGAGAAAAGGCTTTAACAGCAGTTTCATTGATATTTCCCCTTCAAAATATGGTTTCAGCAGTTGCCATTGGATTTGGTGTGGGATTAAACTCATGCATAGCTATTAATCTTGGTGCAAAGAATAATGAAAAAATAAACAGAGCAGTTTCTAATGGAATAATTTTGACATTAATACATGGAATAATATTTATTTTAGTAGGAATGTTTTTAACAAAACCTTTTTTAAGAATGTTTACAAATGACCCAGAGATATTTAAATGGGGATATGAATATGGAGTTATTGTAATGTGTTGTTCAATAGGAATATTGTATCAGCTCGTATTAGAAAAAATGTATCAGGCAATAGGAAGTATGATTATTCCAATGGTACTTCAAATTGTAGGGTGTATTATAAATATAGTTCTAGATCCTATATTCATATTTGGAGGGTTTGGAATTCCAGCTATGGGAGTTGTTGGAGCAGCTATTGCAACTGTTATAGGACAGATGTCTGCATTCATAATATATGTAATTATATTTAGAAAAAATAATCATGGAATAATAGTATCTTTCAAAGGATTTAAATTTGATAAGGAGATAGTTAAGAGTTTATATTCAGTTGGTCTTCCATCGTCAATTATGATGGCTCTCCCATCGGTATTAGTAAGTGTTTTAAATGGAATATTAGTAACGTTATCTCAAAGTGCAGTTGCATTTCTAGGAATTTATTTTAAACTTCAAACTTTTGTATATATGCCAGCAAATGGATTACTACAAGGTATGAGACCAATTATTGGATATAATTATGGAGCAAAAGAGAAAGAGAGAATGTTAAAAACAATAAAAACAAGTATTGCTGTAGTAATTATGATTATGATATTAGGAAGCTGTATTTCAATATTTTTCCCAAGTTATATATTAAAAATGTTTAATGCAGAAAGTGAACTAATGGCATTAGGTATCCCAGCATTAAAAATTATAAGTACAGGTTTTATATTTTCAGCTATACCTATAGTGTTTTCGGGAGTATTTGAAGGTATTGGTGATGGAATGCGATCTTTAACTATAACATTGTTAAGACAACTAGTTATCATAATTCCAGCAGCAATGATTCTTGCAAAACTTTTTGGAATAAATGGAGTTTGGATTTCGTTTCCATTATCTGAATTTGTAGCAATGATTATTTCAATGGTGCTTATGAAAGTAAAATTAAGAACTATTGATGTATAATACTTTTAAATTTAGAAAAGATAATTAAAAATACAATTATATTGGAGCATATTATGGAGAAATGTTTATATTGTAAAAAACAATTGGATGATAAATATGTATCAAATAAAGTAGGGAAGTTTTGTAATCAGGAGCATTATGAAAAATTTTTGAAATCATTGAGCAGAGAAGAATATATTGAACTTCAGAACTCATTTTGTGTATGTAGCGATGAGTGAAATTGATTAGGTTAAACAATAGAGGTTGTATAAGCATAGTAGTATAAAAAATTTATACTACTATGCTTTAATTTATTTACTATTAAATTTATAAATTTTATGGAATTAAATAAAATAAATGTAAAAATATTCTTGACAATTTATGTTTACAGACGTAAACTGAATATATAATTTACAATTGTAAACTAAAAAGTAAAGAGGTGTAAATATGACTGAAATTCCTAAAATATCAGAATCGGAATGGGAAGTTATGAAATTACTCTGGAATAAGAGCCCATTAACATCCGAGGAAATCATTTGCTCTCTCAGTGAGGATAAAAAGTGGACAAAGCAAACGGTAAAGACATTTATAATACGTTTAACTAAAAAAGCTGCAATAGGGTATGAAAAAGAAGGCAGAATATATAAGTACTATCCTTTAGTTGATGAGAAAGACTGTAGAAAATATGAGAATAAATCCTTTTTACAAAAAGTCTATAGTGGATCATTAGGTGTGTTGTTAAGTAACTTTTTAGAAGAGGAAACTTTATCAACAAATGAAATTGAAGAACTTGAAAGAATACTTAAGGAAAAGAAAGAGGAAAATTTGAGGGATAATTAATAGGGGATATAAGAGGAGTGCTTATATAATGAGATTTTTAGAACAGATTTTCTTAATCGTGTTTCAAACATCATTAACAGCTGGAATGATCATATTAATAATTTTTGCTATTTTAAAATTATTTAATAATAATCTGAATATAAGAGTTAAATATCTGTTGATGAGTTTGATACTAATCAGGCTTGTAGTACCTGTAACAACACAAACCAATCTTAAGATAAACATAAGTGAAGTTCTAAAGACTATTCAAGGAAATAATCAAAATAAATTATCAGAGGAATACACTAGTAATTCAAAAATTAAGAAGAATGAGATTGGAACAATCAATAAAGAACTCATTACAAGTAATCATGACAAATTAAATGTAAAGAATGATAAAGTTCAGAATCAAGTAAATGATATTTTAAAAAATATTGTAGATGCAGGAGCAATAATTTGGTGTGGTGGGGTAGGAATTCTAACGTGTATATTAATGATAGTATTAATTAAATTTAAAACAGAATCCAATAATATGGAAAGAATTAAAGATGGGAACATTATAAAAATACTAAATAAGCTAAAACGGAATGTAAATTTGAAAAGTAATATTAATGTGTATATATGTGATGAGAAAAAGAGTCCGTGTATTTTAGGATTTATAAGACCTAAAATATATTTGCCACACTATGTTTTAGAACTTGATGAAGATATGATTTCTCATATCTTATTACATGAATTAATGCATTATAAAAGGAAAGATTTATATCTTAATTTTATTTGTTGGATTATTCTATTACTTCATTGGTTTAATCCGTTAGTATGGATAGCGCTAAAGAAATTAAAAACTTATAGAGAGTATGGATGTGATTGTTTTGTACTTCAAATTCTTGGGGAAGAAAAAAATGTAGATTATGGCATGACGATTATCAATTTATCCAAAATAGTAACTAATAAAAGAAGTATTCAGTTAGGTCTTGGGTTTGAAAGAAATAACTTAATTAAGGGGAGAATAGAAATGATAAAAAGTTTTAAAAATGATTCATATAAGATTTCAGCTAAAGCAGCTTTAGGATGTCTAGTGGCGGCAGTAGTTGTATGTACAAATGGTATTACTGTTAATGCCTTAGATGTAAACAGCGTATCTAGTCAGAATACCTATAATCAGACTAGCATAGAGAATAAACATGAATTTTTAATTGATAGTACATTAAAGTCATATGATGATTTAAATAAAGTAAAAGAAGTTTCAGGATTTGAATTTAAACTTCCAGACTATTCGTTAGGAGATGGGAAACTTGATTCAATATATCAGGTTATAAAGATTTCAGATGATAGTAATGTAATAGATGCGCATTTTAGAGATGGCGATAGTAATAAAAATCTTACATTAGAAATATTTAAAGATGATCCAGTTGAAGCTTTAAGCAAAATTTACGAAAGCCATAATCGTTTTGGTAGAAGTAATAGCAAAATTGAGGCTAGTAAAGAACAAATGAATGTTGGAAGTGTTTATGGTAAAAGTATTACTTTAAAAATAACTACTCCAGAAAGAGCTATAGATAATCAGATAGTTCCTGAGTCAATTGATGAAGGTAAATATTTTGTATGGGAGAATGATGGAATATTTTATGCTATACCATATGCAAATAGATATGAAATTAATGGACAAGTTAAACAAGATAATAAATTTGAAAATGAAGAATTAGATAGGATAGCTAGTTCATTAAAGAATATAGATGAAATAAAAGATGTTGACTATTTATCAGTAGTTCCTGAGGAATTATCAACAGAGACAGGAATAATGAATATTTATGATAAAGATGATCTTAATAAGGCACAAAAAATACTTGGATTTAATCCGAAGATGCCATTAACTATTAATAGCATAAATATACAAGATTCAATGGTAGGAATTACAAGTGATTCTGATGTAGAAAACAATACTATAAATTATGAATTAAATAACTTTTATAAAGATGGTAAAAATATGATTACATTTAGTCAAAGCAAACATGATACTTTTAATAGATATGCTACCGCTAAGGATAAAGGATATATTTATATAAATGAAACTAATATTAATACTGAAAAAATCTATATAGATGGTAATGAAGTGTATAGAGATATAGAAAAAGATATAGATCAAGAAAATTCTAAGGAAACAATAAGTGTAGATTATTTTTGGCAGCAAGATGATATTTATTATACTCTGACTATATTCAATATAGATGGATATCATGATGAAATAGCAAAAGAATTTATTAATTCCAAAACTATAGACTAGAAATAAGGTAGCCAATAGTTAGGAGGTAAACTATTGAAAATTTTAGAGCAATTATTCTTGAATTTTTTAGAAACTTCATTAACAGGTACGATTTTTATATTAACTGTTTTGTTTATATTTAAAATTTTCAATAAGCAGATAAATGCAAGGATTAAACATATATTATGCTTTTTGATACTATTACGGATTCTTGTGCCTATAAATCCATACATTGATATTAGTTTTGCACACATATTGCGTAGTTATGATAATGTTAAAGAAACTCAAGAATATAATGATAGAGAATTTAAAGGAATGCCATATGATAATGCCTTGAAATCCAATGATATTTTAAAATCAGACGAAATTGAAAAAAACAATAATATTTATTTAGAAAATAATTTAACAAATTCAGATGGAGTTGAAGAATATAATCATTCTGTAAATATATTGTATATATCTACTTTGATTTGGAGTTTAGGTGTTGTAATAGTAGCATTAGTATTTAATATGTCAGTTATTAAATTTAAAATATTTTCAAAGTCAGCAGAAAAAATTAATAATAATGAAATTGAACAATATATGTACAGTTTAATAAAAAATAAAAACTTAAAAAGAAATATTCCTATTTATATATGCAATGGAATGGATAGCCCATGCATAATAGGAATTATTAAACCTAAAATATATTTGCCACAATATATTTTGAAGCTTGATAAGGAAACAATAAGACATGTACTTCTTCATGAGTTTATGCACTATAAGCGAAGAGATTTATACATTAATTTTTTATCAGGAATTTTACTTGCTTTTCATTGGTTTAACCCATTGGTATGGATATTGATAGGTAAAATGAAGATTTATAGAGAATGTGCATGTGATTTAAGTGTTCTTGAGATTTTAGGGGAAGATAGCAGTATTGATTATGGAATGACAATTATAAATTTATCTAAAATATTTTTTAATAAGAATAATTTAAATGCTAGATTGGAGTTTAAAGGAAACAATAAAATTAGGGAGAGAATAGAGATGATAAAAAGGTTTAAGGGTGGATCATATAAAATTACTCTAGCAACCGCTTTGGGATGCATGTTAGTTACAACAGTTCTATTTACAACTGGTATTAAAGTAAATGCATTGAATTTGGATAATGAGGGGAAGGGTAATAATCAAATAGATACAGAAAAAGTTACACAGACTAATATAGATGATAAACATGAATTTCTAATTGATAGTGATACAAAGATTTATAATGATATAGATAGGTTGAATAATGTGTTTGGAGAAAATTTCAAATTGCCTGATTTTACGTTAGAAACATTACCTAAGATGAAAGAACTTATAAAGATAGATGATAATAAAAATGCAGTTAAGATATTTTTCTATAATAAGGATTATGATATTAGTAAAGATTCATTTACATTACAGATTTTTAATGGAGATGTATTAGAAGGTTTGACAGGGGTGGAAAAATCAACATTTAATGAAAGAATTCAACTTGATAAGCTATCATTGGATTATCAATTTAATATTGAAGAAAATTTCGATAAAATTGATGGATTGTATGGAAAATGTATTACAACTACTATTGTTGATGATGATTTTGAAAGAATAAGGAAATATTATTCATGGAATGATGGAGATCTTTGCTACTGTATAAAGTATTATCAGCTAACAAAGATAAATGGAGAGATAACTGATGAAAATAGCATATCATTAGATAATATTAAAAAAATAGTTGAATCATTTAAGAATTTGGATGAGTTAAATAATATAGATTATAAATTTAATATGAAAAATCAACAGAAAGCTGGGATATTGAGAGATATATATGATAAAGAAGATTTAAGATATGCCAGTGATATACTTGGGTTTAATCCAAATATGCCACTGCAAATTAATGGAGAACCAATTGAATTTGCTGAACTGTCGGTTACAACAGATTCTAATGTAGATGAAAATAATATAAATTATGAAATGTACAATTGTTATAGTTACAATGAAAATAGTATTTTGCTTTTTACTCAGAGCAGGCATGATATACTAAATAAGTATACTAATGCGAAATCAAAAGGATATTTTTATGATAATGATAAAGTTAGTGTTGAAAGTATTAAAATAGATAATAAAGATATTTTAAGATATAGTAAATATTATGATAATGGAAACAATTCTGATTTAAGAGATGCAGGATATATGTGGGAGAATGATGGAATTTACTATTCTGTAACTATATCTAATACAGATGGATATCATGATGAAATAGTAAAAGAATTTATAGATTCAAACCCAATAGAATAGAAGTATCATTTTAAAAGTTAAACTGGACAATTTAATATGTTTGGTTTAGCTTTTTATTTTTAGGTAATAATTTTACAGTAGATAGTAGTATATATTTTAAAATTATCATATAAAACCTTGATTGAGGATTTAAGTTACTAAGCAATATGCTATATTTTAGAAGGAGTTTTAACTATGAGAAGTTCATTAAATTTTACAAATAAGTTAAGCAAGCTTGCTGAGATGGAGAATGACTCAATATTTCAAATATTAGAATACGAAAATTTAGAAGGTGCTACAGATGTAGAATCAGCATTTGGACTAAACATAATTAGGGAAAGTGGGATAAAGCTTAAGCAGATTAGAATAGCTTTAGAAAATAGCAGTGTAATACTTGAGCCAGGAGCTTTGAGTTATATGAAAGGAAATATAAAGATAAGTAGTAAAACAGGTGGTGTACTAGGATTTGGTAAAAAGCTTATTTCAAGTAAGCTTACTGGTGAAACTGTTTTTAAACCAACTTATAGCGGTACAGGAGAAATTTTTTTAGAACCATCCTTTGGAAATTTTGCTTTAATTGAACTTGAAGATGATGAAATAATTGTAGATGATGGATTGTTTTTTGCATGTGAAAGTAGCGTTGAAGTTGGAGTTACTATTCAGCGAAACTTATCAGCAGCACTTTTAGGAGATGAGACTTTATGTCAGACTAAAATAAGTGGTAGTGGTATAGTTGCATTAGAAATACCAGTTCCTGAAAGTGAAATATTTAAATGCATATTAATAGATGACACTTTAAAAGTTGATGGAAATTTTGCAATATTAAGGACTGGCAATATAGAGTTTACAGTAGAAAAATCGTCAAAATCAATTGTTGGATCTGTTACTAGTGGTGAAGGTCTTGTTAATGTTTATAGAGGATCAGGAGAAGTATGGCTTGTTCCAACAAAAAGCGTTTATAGTGATTTAAAAATTAAAGGGTTAAATGAAATGAGAAAATCTCAACATAGAATGAATACAGAAGAAGATTAATTGTAAATTCAATACTATATTAGATTAAAGTTGTAAAGTATAAAGATGATAGTTATAATGAAGAGGGGAGAATAGATAAATGAGGTGAGAAAATGAGTTCGTTAGAATCAAAAATTAAAAGCAAGGAACTAGATTTATTCTTTAAGGCAATATTAAAACTTGATAATATAGAAGAATGTTATAAATTTTTTGAAGATGTAGCAACTATAAATGAAGTAAAAGCTTTAGCACAAAGATTACATGTTGCAACTCTTCTTAAAGAGAAGAATACTTATTCAGAAATTGCAGAGATAACAGGTGCAAGTACAGCAACAATAAGCAGAGTGAATAGATGCTTGAATTATGGTAGTGATGGATATAATTTAGTATTGGAAAAGCTAAAAGATAGCATTGATGAAAATAATTAATTATATGCGTAATTAAGAATATTAGGTTGAAAAATAGTATTTTATATATATATTTGATTGTAAATCTTTGAGAAAAAGATTATACTATTTTAAGGCGAATTTTTGTATAAATTATAAAAAGTGATATCCTTTATCGCTTAATTGAAATAGTATAATAATGAAAGAACTATATAGATTATCTCTATGTATATATTTTTAGACATATTTGATACGGAGATAATAACAGAATAAAAAAAGTGAGGTAAAATTATGGGTAGAATGTTTGGAACTGATGGAGTAAGAGGAGTTGCCAATACAGAGTTAACAGCACAAATTGCATATAATCTTGGAAGAGCTGGAGCGTATGTTTTAACTGAAGGTGCTCATAAACCTAAAATATTAGTTGCAAAAGATACAAGAATATCAGGAGATATGCTTGAATCAGCATTAATAGCAGGTATTTTATCTGTAGGAGCAGAAGCTGTTGTACTTGGAGTTGTACCAACACCAGCAGTTGCTTATTTAACAAGAAAATACGGAGCTGATGCAGGTGTTATGATTTCAGCATCACATAATCCAGTAGAATATAATGGTATTAAATTCTTCAATGACAAAGGATATAAATTATCAGATGAATTAGAAGATGAAATTCAGAGAGTTATTGAAAGCGATTTTGAAGGTGTTCCAAGTCCAATAGGAACAAATATTGGTAAAGAAACAATTGAAACTTCAGCTTTAGATCACTATATTGAATTTGCTAAAGAAACAATTCCTTATAGTTTAAAGGGATTAAAAATTGCATTAGATTGTGCTAATGGAGCTTCATATAAATCATCAGTAAAAGCATTTAGAGAATTAGGTGCAGAGGTTTTTGTTATCAATGATAACCCAGATGGAACAAATATTAATGAAAACTGTGGCTCAACACATCCAGAAGAATTAATGGAATATGTGGTTAAAAAAGGATGCGATTTAGGATTTGCATTTGATGGTGATGCAGATAGATGTTTAGCAGTAGATGAAAAAGGAAACCTTGTTAATGGTGACTTTATACTAATGTTATGTGCTAAATATTTAAAGGAAATTGGTAAGCTTAAAGATGATACTTTAGTAGTAACAGTAATGAGTAATCTTGGTTTAGACATTGCAGCTAAAAAAGAAGGTATTAATATAGTTAAAACAAGTGTTGGAGATAGATATGTTCTTGAAGAAATGATTAAGGACAACTATGTTTTAGGCGGAGAGCAATCTGGTCATGTTATATTTTTAGATTACAATACAACAGGTGATGGATTAGTAACAGCTCTTCAAATTGCATCAATAGTTAAAAAGAAAGAAGCTGGTTTATCAGAATTATGTTCTATAATGAAAGAGCTTCCTCAAGTTTTAGCTAATGCGACAATACCTAATGAAAAGAAAAACTTATACTTAACTGATGATGAAATACAGAATGAGATTAAAAAGATAGAAGAAGCATTAAATGGAGTTGGAAGAGTTCTTATAAGACCTTCAGGAACTGAACCATTAGTAAGAGTAATGCTTGAAGGTGAAAATCAAGAAGAAATAGATAAAATGGCACATGGATTAGCGGATTTAATTCAAAGAAAATATGCATAATTAAAAATTATATAACTAATTTTATAGAGATACACTTTTTATCTTGGATAATAGAATTTATCCAAGTGAAAAGTGTATTTTTATTTTCTATTAATTATAATGTTACTGAATAACAAAAGCGTTAGTAGGGGATATATAAAGTTGACAGACTTAATGTATTAGGAGGCGCAAATTAGTTTATGAATAGAGAACCATATAATGAATTTTTATTAATTATGCCAGAAGGTACTTGTAAGGGATTTAATGATTTTGAGTCAGCGAAAGCATATATAAATATATATTATGAAAGAGCAATTGATGAAAATATTGATGATGATGATGAAAATGACATGACTGAAATCGGATCAGGAGATACAAGAATAAACATATGCACTAAACTTGGTGTTGAAGAAGGAAAATGTGAGTTATATAAAACTGAGGAGGTAATAAATAAAATTAGTGATGAATTAGTTTTCGATACAGAAAAGAAAGAGATAGTAGAAAGACTATGTGAAGCAGACATTGATTTTAATATTTATGATAATAATTTGGATTTATTAATATCAGATGTAGAACCAATTGATATTATGGAAACTTATGGAGAGATAGATTAGTGCAAATACTTTATTTTAATTATATAACTAAAATTAAAAACAATGTGTCAAATGATAAAAGAATACGATGATAAAATGATAAAAAAATACCTTAAATAATAATAAAATAATAAAAAGTTAATTCTAAAAATATGTTAAAAAATAAGAATGGTAAAAAATATAATATAATGTTGACAATGGTAAAACACGAGAGTAAAATCTACTGTAACAGGAAAATTGAATATGTCCTTAAAGCTTGTAAATGCTAAGAAGGAGACAGTTATCAAACAGAAAAAAGTTTAAGAGAGTCGATGGTTGGTGTGAATCGATACTTTAGTTTTTTAATTATCACTCCTGAGCTGAATCGGGAAAGAGAATTATATGTTCTTGAGTAAAAGATATCCGGTGTGCATCCGTTATATGCAAGGGTTTGTTAGAACCTAGTGATATTAATAAGGCGGAATATTATCCCACTTCTTATGATTTATATCATTAAGGGTGGATTTTTTTAACTATTTTTAAGGGGGGCAAGCAATGGAAAAGCATGTATTATCTGTTTTAGTAAAGAATTCATCAGGAGTTTTAAGCAGAGTTAGTGGATTGTTTTCAAGACGAGGATATAATATCGACAGTTTAACTGTTGGAAGTACTGAGAACCCATCTATTTCAAGAATGACAATTACACTTATGGCTGATGACGATGTGTTAGAACAGGTAAAAAAACAATTAGATAAGCTGGAAGACGTTATAAGAGTTGTAAATTTTAAAGTTAATGAATCTGTTTATAGGGAATTAGTTTTAATCAAAGTAAGAGCAAACGCTGAGAACAGGGCAGCAATTAATGAAACTGTAAAAATATTTAGAAGTAAAATAATAGATATTTCAACAGACACATTAACAATTGAGTTAACAGGTGATGAAGAGAAGATATCAGCATTGATTAATCTGATGAAAGAATATGGAATAGAAGAAGTTGCAAGAACTGGAGTTACAGCGCTTCAAAGAGGTGAAAAAACCATAAAAAATACTATAGAGAATTAAAAAGAGCAGTAGAATAAGCAATGAATAAAAAAATGGGCATTTAAACAAAGCAATGGCAGTAAAAACAATGTAAGCATAATAGGCAATGGAATAATATAAAGGGGGATAACATATGGCAGAGAATCAGGTAAAAATATTTGATTCTACTTTGAGGGATGGTGCTCAGGGCCAGGGAATTTCTTTTTCTTTAGAAGATAAAATTAAAATTGTTAAGATTCTAGATGATATGCATATTGATTTTATTGAAGCTGGAAATCCAGGATCAAATCCAAAGGATATGGAATTCTTTAAACGACTGAATGAAATAGAATTGAAAAATTCAAAAATAGCAGCTTTTGGCTCAACCAGAAGACCTAATATTAAAGCTGAAGAAGATAAAAACATACAAGATTTGCTCTCATCAGGTTCAGATGTACTTATTATATTTGGGAAGTCATGGGATTTTCAAGTTACAGATATTATAAAAACATCACTTGAAGAAAATTTGAAAATGATAAGTGATACAATTCATTACTTAAAGAAAAAGGGTAGAAGAGTAATTTTTGATGCTGAACATTTTTATGATGGATACAAATCTAATAAAGATTATGCAATGGCAACAATAAAAGCTGCAGAGCAAGCAGGGGCAGAAACCGTTGTATTATGTGATACAAATGGAGGGACATTACCACCTGAAATATATGAAATAACAAAATCAGTAATTGAAAAGGTAAATGCTGAAGTAGGCATTCACAGTCATGATGATATGGGAATGGCAGTTGCAAATTCAATTATGGCTGTTAAATCAGGGGCAAAGCAGGTTCAGGGAACTTTCATAGGCATAGGTGAAAGGTGTGGTAATGCAAACTTAAGCTCAATCATTCCAATTTTAAAACTTAAACTTGAAATGAATATTTTAGATGGAATTGATCTTTTTGGATTAACTAAAACATCAAGGTTTATAGCTGAAATATGTAATATGACTTTATATGATGAAAGTCCATTTGTAGGAAATTCATCTTTTGCACATAAAGGTGGAATGCATATCGATGCAGTAACAAAATGCTCAAAATCATATGAACACATTGATCCGAAACTAGTAGGTAATAAGAGAAGGTTTTTAGTTTCAGAAGTAAGTGGAAAAAGTATGATACTTCAAGAAATTAAAAAGATTTTTCCTAATGTATCAAAAGATGATGTAGCAGTTCAAAAAATTACAGATAGATTAAAAGAATTGGAATATGAAGGATATCAGTTCGAAGGTGCAGAAGGCACTGTTGAATTAATAATAAGAAAAATTATTGGTAAATATAAACCTTTCTTTAAACTGAATCATTTTAAGATAATTGGTGAACAACCATATGGATCTGATGCTTTTTCATCGACAGCTGTAATAAATATTACAGTTGATGAGCAAAATGAAATGACAGCAGCAGAGGGAGAAGGTCCTGTAAATGCACTTGATAAAGCTATAAGAAAAGCACTTGAAGTCTTCTATCCAGAATTAAAAAAAGCACGACTTGTTGATTATAAGGTTAGAGTTCTTGATTCAGAAAGTGCAACAGAGGCAAAAGTAAGAGTATTAATTGAATCAACTGACGGAATTGATACATGGAGTACTGTTGGGGTATCTAGAGACGTAATACAAGCTAGTTGGATAGCACTTGTAGATTCAATAGAATATAAATTATTAAAAGATATAGAGAGAAAAGTTAAAGCATATTTTTAAGGAGATGATTAGAAATGGGTATGACAATGACACAAAAGATTCTAGCTGCACATGCAGGATTAGAATGTGTAAAAGCTGGACAATTAATTGAAGCAGATCTTGATTTAGTATTAGGAAATGATATTACAACTCCAGTAGCTGTAAATGAATTTAAGAAGTTTGGAACTGATAAGGTATTTAGTAAAAGTCAAATAGCAATTGTTCCAGATCACTTTACTCCTAATAAGGATATAAAAGCGGCAGAACAAGTAAAGTATATTAGAGAGTTTGCAAATAAAATGGAAATTGAAAATTTCTTTGAAATTGGTGAAATGGGAATAGAACATTGTTTAGTACCAGAAAAGGGACTAGCTGTGGCTGGAGATGTAGTAATTGGTGCAGATTCTCATACTTGTACTTATGGAGCACTTGGAGCTTTTTCAACAGGTATAGGTTCAACAGATATGGCAGCTGGTATGGCAACAGGTAAGTGTTGGTTCAAAGTTCCATCAGCATTAAAGTTTGTTCTTAAAAACAAACCAGCAAAATGGATAAGTGGTAAAGATATAATTTTACACATAATCGGAATGATTGGTGTTGATGGTGCTTTATATAAATCAATGGAATTTGTAGGAGATGGTTTAAACTATCTTTCTATGGATGATAGATTTACAATGGCTAATATGGCGATTGAAGCTGGTGGAAAGAATGGAATATTCCCAGTAGATGAAAAGACTGAAGAATATTTAAAAGATCATGCTAAAAGAGAATGGAAAAAGTATGAGGCAGATGAAGATGCACAATATGATGAGGTTTATGAAATTGACTTAAGTACATTAAGACCAACAGTTTCATTCCCACATTTACCAGATAACACAAGAACAATTGATAATACTGGTGATGTAAAGATTGATCAGGTTGTAATTGGTTCATGTACTAATGGTAGAATTTCAGATTTAAGAGTAGCAAGGGATATTCTTAAAGGCAAAAAAGTTGATAAAACTATAAGATGTATCGTTATTCCAGGAACTCAGAAGATTTATCTTCAAGCTTTAGAAGAAGGAATAATTAAAGATTTAATTGAAGCTGGTGCGATTGTATCAACTCCAACATGTGGACCTTGCCTTGGAGGACATATGGGAATCTTAGCAAAAGATGAAAGATGTGTATCAACAACAAACAGAAATTTTGTAGGAAGAATGGGTCATGTTGAATCAGAAGTTTATCTTGCAAGTCCAGCAGTTGCAGCAGCATCTGCAATAACAGGAAAGATAACTGATCCAGAATTAGTGTAGGGGGTATTTAGTAATGAGCGTAAAAGGTAGAGTATTCAAATATGGAGATAATGTAGATACAGATGTAATAATTCCAGCAAGATATTTAAATACATCTGATGCTAAAGAACTTGCTGCACATTGTATGGAAGATATAGATGCTGATTTTGTAAAGAATGTTAAAGATGGAGATATAATTGTTGCAAATAAAAACTTTGGATGTGGTTCTTCAAGAGAACATGCACCTTTAGCTATTAAAACAGCAGGTGTAAGCTGTGTTATAGCATCTACATTTGCAAGAATTTTCTATAGAAATTCAATTAATATTGGATTACCAATATTAGAATGTGATGAAGCTGTAAAGAATATCGATGCTGGTGATGAATTAGAAGTAGATTTTAAGAGTGGATTAATTAAGAATTTAACTAAAAATCAAGAATATCAAGGGGAAGGATTCCCAGAATTCATGCAGAAAATCATCGATAATGATGGTCTTATAGGATACATTAAGAATAGTTAGCAGTTAACAGTTAACAAGTAACAGTTATTTAAGATACAAATTTGAATAAAAAATAAAGCTAAATGTATAAAAATAAGTTGGCAATTAACAAGTGCAGTAACATTACTAAATTAGAAACTACAAAGTAGTTTCCAAATAAACTTTTAACTGACACCTGTTAACTGTTAACTAAAAAAATGGGGGTTAGTAAAATGAAATGTAATATAGCTGTAGTACCAGGAGATGGAATAGGTCCAGATATAATAGCAGAAGCAATAAAGGTATTAAAGACAGTAGGAGATAAATTTGGACATAGATTTGAGTATGAATATGCTATTGCCGGTGGATGTGCAATTGATAAGACAGGAGAAGCACTTCCAAAAGAAACATTAGAAATATGTAAGAGAAATGATGCAGTGTTACTTGGAGCAGTTGGTGGTCCTAAATGGGATGATCCAGATGCGAAAGTAAGACCAGAACAAGCATTATTAGGATTAAGAAGCGGAATGAATCTTTACTGCAACCTTAGACCAGCAGTATTATATGCACCATTAAAAAATGCATCACCACTTAAAGATAGTATTGTTGGAGATGGAATAGATATTGCTATAGTAAGAGAATTAACTGGTGGTATTTATTTTGGTGAAAGAGGAAGAGAAACAGTTGATGGAGTAGAATCAGCTTATGATACTGAAAGATATAATGTAACTGAAATAACTAGAATTGTTAAAATTGCTTTTGAAACAGCGATGAAGAGAAATAAGAAATTAACTTGTGTTGATAAAGCTAACATTCTTGAAAGTTCAAGACTTTGGAGAAAAGTTATCGGTGAAATGATTAATGATTATCCGGAAGTTGAAGTTAATTATATGTATGTTGATAATGCAGCAATGCAACTTGTTAAGGATCCAACTCAATTTGATGTAATTGTTACTTCTAATATGTTTGGTGATATTTTATCTGATGAAGCAAGTATGGTTACAGGTTCTATTGGAATGTTACCATCAGCATCACTTGGAGATGGCACTTTAGGAATGTATGAACCAATTCATGGTAGTGCACCTGATATTGCAGGAATGGGAATTGCAAATCCATTAGCAACAATATTATCAACTGCTATGATGCTTAGATATAGTTTTAATTTAGAAGAAGAAGCTAAATCTATAGAAAAAGCTGTATTAGAAGTTCTTGAAGATGGATATAGAACTGGAGATATAATGAGCGAAGGTAAAAACAAGGTAGGAACAACAGAAATGGGTGATCTTGTTTGTAAAAAAATTGTTGAAGGGAAGTAGAAACATATGAAAAGCGATGTACTTAAAAAAGGTCCTGGAAAGGCAGCTCAAAGATCTCTTCTTAGAGCATTAGGTTTAACTGATGAAGAAATAAATAGACCAATAATAGGAGTTGTATCTGCACAAAGTGATGTTATTCCAGGACATATGAATCTTGATAAAATAACTGAAGCTGTAAAAAAAGGTATAACACTTGCAGGTGGTACTCCACTTGTGGTTCCAGCTATAGGTGTTTGTGATGGGTTGGCAATGGGACATGAAGGTATGAAATATTCTCTTGTAACAAGAGAACTTATTGCAGATTCAATTGAATGTATGGCAAAAGCACATGCATTTGATGCATTAGTTTTAATTCCTAACTGTGATAAGATTGTTCCAGGGATGCTTATGGCATCATTAAGAGTTAATATACCATCAGTTATGGTAAGTGGTGGGCCAATGCTTGCAGGAAAACATAAAGGTAATGCTATTTCTCTTTCTACAATGTTTGAAGCGGTTGGATCTTATGAAAATGGATTAATAGATGAAAAAGAATTATGTGATATAGAAAAATGCGCATGTCCAACATGTGGATCATGTTCAGGTATGTTTACAGCAAACTCTATGAACTGTCTTTGTGAAGTACTAGGTATTGCTTTACCTGGAAACGGAACTATTCCAGCAGTTTATTCAGAAAGAATAAGACTTGCAAAACAAGCAGGTATGGCAGTTATGGATATGCTTGAAAGAGATATTAAGCCAAGAGATATTGTTAATGAAAAGAGTATAATGAATGCACTAAGAGCAGATATGGCTCTTGGATGTTCTACTAATAGTGTTCTTCATATTACAGCTATTGCAAATGAAGCAAAGGTTAATATGAACTTAGATATAATAAATGAATTATCAGCTAAGACACCAGATCTTTGTAAGCTTGCGCCAGCATCTAATATTCATATTGAAAGATTATATGAAGCCGGTGGAATTCAAGCAGTGTTAAGTGAATTATCTAAAAAGGTAGAACTTAATTTAGATTGCATTACTGTTACAGGAAAAACATTAGGGGAAAATATAGAAGGTGCGTCTGTTCAAGATTATGAAGTAATAAGACCAATAGATAATCCTTACAGTGAAACAGGTGGAATTGCAATACTTAGAGGGAATTTAGCACCAGAAGGAGCAGTTGTTAAAAGAGCAGCAGTGTTACCACAAATGTTAGTTCATGAAGGTCCAGCAAAGGTATTTAATTCTGAAGAAGAAGCTAATGCAGCAATATTTGATAAAAAGATAAATGCTGGAGATGTTATTGTAATAAGATATGAAGGACCTAAGGGTGGCCCTGGTATGAGAGAAATGCTTCAAGCAACAGCAGCAATTGCTGGTATGAAATTAGATGATTCTGTTGCATTAATAACTGATGGAAGATTTAGTGGTGCAACAAGAGGAGCATCTATAGGTCATGTTTCTCCAGAAGCAGCAGCAGGTGGAGTTATTGGATTATTAAAAGATGGAGATATAATTTCAATAGATATTAATAATAATAAGCTTGAAGTTAAATTAAGCGATGAAGAATTAGAAGAAAGAAGAAAGAATTTTAAACCTCTTGAAGCAAAAGTTAAAGAAGGTTATTTAGCAAGATATGCTAAACTTGTAAGTTCTGCAGCAGAAGGAGCAATACTTAAATAGTTAACAGTTATCAGTTAACAATTAACAGTTAGTGAGAAAATTTCTACGAAATTTTTTGAATTACATACATTATGTAAATTTTTAAAATTTCGTAGAAAGTATTTTTATATAGAAAATTAAAGTAAGTGATGAATTGAAATCATTTTATGAGCAAAGGAGTGAATAAAATGTTATTGACGGGGGCTGAAATACTAATAAAGTCTTTAATTGATGAAAATGTAGAGACGATATTTGGATATCCAGGTGGGGCTGTACTTAATATTTATGATGAAATTTATAAATATAAGGATACGCTTCATCATGTTTTAACTTGTCATGAACAAGGAGCAGCGCATGCAGCAGATGGCTATGCTAGGGCAACAGGAAAAGTAGGTGTATGTATTGCAACTTCAGGACCAGGTGCAACAAATCTGGTAACTGGTATTGCAACAGCGTATATGGATTCTGTTCCTATGGTAGCTATAACGGGGAATGTTACAACACCACTTCTTGGAAAAGACAGCTTTCAGGAAGTTGATATAAAAGGAATTACTATGCCTATAACAAAGCACAATTACATTGTAAGTGATGTAAATGAGCTTCAAGATATAATAAAAGAAGCATTTTATATAGCAAAGTCAGGAAGACCGGGACCTGTACTAATAGATATTCCAAAAGATATAACTGCTAATAAAGCAGAATATAAAAAGATTATTCCAAAAGAAATTACAAGAAGTACTGAAAGAATTAAGGATTCTGATATTGAACAGGTTGTAAGTTTAATTAATGAATGTAAGAGACCTTTTATTTATGCAGGTGGAGGAATAGGAATATCTGGATCTACAGAAGAGCTTGTTGTATTTGCTGAAAAGATAAATGCACCGGTTTCAACAACTTTGATGGCTAACTCTGAATTTCCTAATGATCATGAATTATATACTGGTATGATAGGAATGCATGGAACAAAAGCATCTAATATTGCAGCAACAAAATGTGATTTATTAATAACTTTAGGAGCAAGATTTAGTGATAGGGTTATTAGCAATCAAAATCACATTAAGAATGCAAAAATAATTCACATTGATGTAGATCCTGCTGAGATTAATAAAAATATAAAAGTAGATGCAGCTATTATTGGCGATGTAAAAGTAGTATTAGAGAAACTTATACAATTAGTAGATAATAAGAAAAATCAAGAATGGCTTGATAAAATAGAAGGTTTGAAGATTTTAAATAAGCAAATTAATTGTGATTGTACAAGTCCTGAATTATTGTTTAAGAAATTAAATGATTTAAATAAAGAAGGAAATTTTGTTATTTCTACAGAAGTTGGTCAACACCAAATGTGGACAGCTCAAAATTTTAAATTTAAAAATCATAGAACATTTATAACTTCAGGTGGCCTTGGAACAATGGGATATGGACTTGGTGCTGCAATCGGAGCACAAGTAGGTAGACCAGACAGACAAGTTATAAATATAGCTGGTGATGGTAGCTTTGGAATGAACTGCAATGAGTTTGTTACAGCTGTTAAGAATAAACTTCCTTTAGTAGAAATTATAATGAATAACAATTGTCTTGGAATGGTTAGACAATGGCAGAATTTATTTTACGGAGAGAGATATTCAGAAACAACTCTTGATAGACCAACAGATTATGTGAAGCTTGCAGAAGCCTTTGGTGGAAAAGGATTTAGAATAACTAAGGCTGATGAAATTGAATATGTATTGAAAGAAGCTTTAGATTATTGTGATGGTCCTGTATTAATAGATTATGTAATTGATTCAGATAAAAAGGTATTTCCTATGGTAGCACCAGGTGCTCCTATTGATGAGATAATGACTGAATAATAAAATTTTTTGATAGTGGGTGAATATTTTTTATTCACTCTCTTTTTTGAGTAAAAATATAAATATTATTAAGTTTTGTATTCATAATTGAATTAATTATATCTAATATAAATGAATAAAATTTTCAGTATAGAGTTTTGATATGCATAAGATATATTGTATTATTATAGATAGAAGATAGTATGATTTTAATGAATGGAAGGATAAGATGATGAATTACGTATATATTGTAGAATGTTCAGATGGAACATTGTATACAGGATGGACAAATAACTTAGATAAACGTATAGAACAGCATTGCAATGGAACAGGAGCAAAATATACGAGAGGAAGAGGCCCGGTAAGATTGGTATATCATGAAGAATTTAATGATAAGCGTGATGCTATGAGAAGAGAATATGAAATAAAAAAATATTCGAGAATTAATAAATTAAAGTTAATTGAGAACATGCAAAAATGTGATAAAAAATAATAACAAAACTCAAAAATCATGAAAACGGTTGTAAAATGAAGAAAATCATATAAAAGCAAAAGTAAACAAGCTTTTTAGTATGAAATTTGGGAAAAATTAGTCTTGTAAAAGTTTACTTAAGCTGATATACTTTAAATATGGAAATAAAAGTATGAGTGATGAAGCTCAAAACAAAAAAGTATCCTTATAAACATATTAAATAGTTGCATAGTCTGAATTTTTTTGCAAGCGATTGCATATATTTAATTAGTCAGCATTATAATTTAAAGCAATTTTAAATAATAACTATAATATTTTAGTACTCATTGTGAGGGAAGGGGTATATATTATGAAAAAGAAAAAATTATTAGCAACAGTTTTAGCTTCTGCATTAGCATGTGGAACATTATCAGGATGTGGAGGAACAGCTCAAACTTCAGGTTCAGCAACTTCAGCTGATGGAAGTGGAAAAACAGTGAAGGTATTCCAATTAAAAGTTGAAATTAATGATGCTCTTCAAAAATTAGCTCAAGAATATGAAAAAGAAAAAGGTGTAAAAGTTGAAATTACATCAGTTGGTGGTGGTGCTGACTATGGTGCATCATTAAAGGCAGAATTCCAAAAGGGTACTGAACCAGATATATTTATGGTTGCTGGTAAGGGAGATTATGAAATTTGGAAACATAAAATTGATGATTTAAGTGATCAGCCTTGGATAAGCAATGCAGTAAAAGGCACACTTGATACAGTAACTATAGATGGTAAAACTTATGGTATGCCAGCTGCAACTGAAGGATATGGATTAATGTATAACAAAGATATTTTAGATAAAGCTGGTATCGATCCCAAAACTATAACTTCATTTGATGCATTGAAAGCAGCATTTGAAACTTTAGATAGTAAGAAAGCTGAATTAGGTCTTGAAAATGTTGTTTCTTATACAACAAAGGAAACTTGGGTTACAGGAAATCATACATTTAATATTCCATTTGCAGCTCAAGAGGATCCAGATAAATTCTTAGATGAATATGTTGCAGGAAAAGCTGATATTGTTAATAATAAAGAATTCAATGATTGGATGAACTTAGTAGGTTTATTATGCAAATACGGCGGAGGTAAGAGCCTTGAAACTATAGATTATAGTAACCAAGTTGGTAATTTTGCATTAGAAAAAACTGCATTTATTCAACAAGGTAACTGGGTTGCTTCTGATTTAAATTCATTAGGTGCTAACTTTAATATGGGATTCATTCCAATGTGTTTAAATAATGATGCTAATGATAAGGCTAACACATCAATTCCAGTTGGAGTTCCAATGTATTGGGTAGTTAATAAGGATTCAGCAGTTAATAAGGAAGCAAAAGAATTCTTAGATTGGATGGTTGAAAGCCAAACTGGTCAAGAAGCTTTAGTAAAAGATATGAATATGATTCCAGCGTTTACTAATTTCAAAGCTGAAAGTTCAAATCCTTTAAATAAATCAATTACTGAATACAACAATTCTGGTAATACATTAAAATGGGCATTCACTAATTTCCCAGATGGATTTACTATGAATGATATAGGACCTGTATTCTCTAAATTCTTAAATACAGATATGGGTGATGCAGCTAAGAAAGAAATGTTACAAAATATTCAAGATGCATCTCCAAAACAAGCTAAATAATTTTATTAAGTAAATAATTTAAATTTTCAATACAGATATCCATAAAATGAAATGTTTTATGGATATCTGCATAAATTAAAAAGGGGGAGTTTAGGATGAGTAAGAGAAGCAGAGACAATAGAGATTTCTGGATGTTTGTTGGCCCTTGTTTATTTGCTCTTTTTATGGTTGTAGTAATACCGTTTTTTATGGGAATTTACTATACATTTACTAACTGGAATGGAGCAAATCCAGCATATGATTTCGTAGGATTCAGTAATTACTTATATATATTCAAAGATGCTCAGTTTATTTATTCATTTAAAATAACACTTATATATACATTTGCAAGTGTAATTACAATAAATGTTATAGGATTTACTTTAGCATATATAGTGACAAGAAATCTAAAAACAAAGAATTTTTTAAGAACTGGTTTCTTTATGCCAAACTTAATCGGTGGATTAATTTTAGGATTTATATGGCAGTTCATGTTTAATTCAGTATTTACAGGAGTAGGTCAAAAGCTTGGAAGTAGTATTCTTTCAACATCAATGCTACAAGAACCAAGTACAGCTGTACTTGCAATGCTTATAGTATCAACTTGGCAGTATGCAGGATATATAATGGTTATTTATGTATCAGCATTAGAAAATGTACCAAATGATTTAATAGAAGCCGCACATATTGATGGAGCGAATGGAATTCAAACATTCAAACATATAACAATTCCAATGGTTAGACAAGGTATAACAATATGTTTATTCTTAACACTTGCAAATTCTTTCAAAATGTTTGACTTAAACTTCTCATTAAGTCCTGCTAAAGCAACAGAAATGATGGCATTAAACATTTATAAAGAAGCATTTGTAGTTAATAATCTAGGTATCGGTCAAGCAAAGGCAGTTATATTCTTTATTTTAGTAACAACTATTTCTTTAACTCAGGTTTACTTTAACAAGAAAAAGGAGGTAGAAGCATAATGGCAGAAGTTAAAATTTCAGAACCAGCAGAAGTAAATGTAAAAGCATCAAAAAAATTAAAGACTCTGGATAGCTATACTACCAAATCTAAAGTACTAGAAGGATTTTCGTGGCTTTTACTAATACTTTATATGACACCATTTTACTTGATGTTTATAAATTCTTTTAAAACAAGAAGAGAAATTTTTGCAAATACAACAGGTTTACCAAGTGCATGGAACTTTAAAAACTATGCAGACGCTATGGATAGAATGGGAATAACATCTGCGTTTACAAATTCAATAATAATTACTGTTGGATCAGTATTGTTGATATTACTCTTTTCATCAATGGCAGCATGGGTTTTAGTTCGTGATAAATCTACTAAGAGCAAAATTGTTTTTTATATTTTTACAGCAGGTATGATCGTACCATTCCAAGCTGTTATGTTACCACTTGTAAAATGGATGGGTAAAATTAATTTTGGTGGATTCAATATGTTAGGAACACACTATGGATTAATGTTTATGTATCTAGGCTTTGGAGCAAGTATGAGTATATTCTTATATCATGGATTCATAAAGGGTATACCTGAGGAAATTGAAGAAGCAGCAATAATTGATGGATGTAGTAAATGGCAAGTATATACTAAAATAGTATTACCATTATTAAAGCCAACAACAGTTACTGTTGCAGTACTAAATAGTATTTGGATATGGAATGACTTTTTACTACCTTTCTTAACAATAAACGGTAAGTTAAATACAATTCCACTTGCTATGAACAACTTCTTTGGTGCATTTTCTAAACAATGGGAACTTGCAATGGCAGCATTAATTTTAGCTATCATTCCAATCGTTATTTTCTATTTCTTTGTTCAAAAGCAAATTATTGCAGGTATTGTTCAAGGTTCTATAAAATAATTAAAAGTTAAGTTCATGATTTACAAAAGATGAATAATAACAGATAAAAATTAGAAGATTAAAATTAATAATATTTATAATGTATATGATATAGCTGCTTATAAACTAAAAAATATAAGGCAGTTATATCAATTTATGCAAGCGATTGCTTAGAGTATATGATCAAAAGCGAAGAAGGAGAGACGGTTATGGAAAGAAACAGTGGTATCATTATGCATATTGCATCATTACCAGGAAAATACGGAATAGGAACTTTAGGTGAGGAGGCATATAAGTTTGCAGACTTTCTAGAAAAGTCTGGACAAAAATATTGGCAAATACTACCTTTAGGACCAACAAGTTTTGGTGATTCGCCTTACCAATCATTTTCAGCATTTGCTGGTAATCCATATTTTATAGATTTTGATGTTTTAAATAAAAAGGGCTTATTAAAATTAGAGGAATATGAAAATATAAATTTTGGAGAAAATAATGAAGAAATAGATTATGCATTAATCTTCACAGAGAAGATGAAGGTTTTAAGAGTAGCATTTAATAAGTTTGCTACAAATATAAGTGAAGAATCTGAAATAAAAAATAAGTTTAATGAATTTAAAAATAAAAATTCATTTTGGCTTGAGGATTATGCGTTGTATATGTCAGTTAAAGAAGAATTTGATTTAAAGAGCTGGCAACAATGGGATGAAGATATAAAGTTAAGAAAACCAGAGGCGGTTGCTCTATATAAAGAAAAATTAAAAGATGAAATAGAATTTTGGAATTTTATTCAATATGAATTTTTTGAAGAGTGGAACAAGTTAAAAGAATATGTAAATGAACTTGGTATAGAGATAATAGGAGATATTCCAATATATGTTTCTGAAGACAGTGCTGATGTATGGAGTAATCCAGATGCATTTTTAATTGATAAGGAAACATTAAGACCTAAAAAAGTTGCAGGATGTCCACCAGATATATTTTCAGCTACAGGTCAGTTATGGGGAAATCCTATATACGATTGGCAATATATGCATGAAACTGATTATAAGTGGTGGATAGATAGAGTAAGAGAAAGTTTGAAAATATATGACTGGTTAAGAATTGATCATTTTAAGGGATTTGAATCATATTATTCTATTCCATATGGTGAGCCTACAGCTAAAAATGGTAAGTGGGTAAAGGGACCTGGAATGGAAATTTTCGATGCTATAAGAAAGTCTCTTGGAGAAGTTAATATAATTGCTGAAGATTTAGGAACATTAACCGAGGAAACAATAAAATTAAGAGATGACAATAAATTTCCTGGAATGAAAATACTGACTTTTGCATTTGATTCTGGTAGCGATAATCCATTTTTACCTCATAATTATGAAAAGAATTTTATTGCATATACTGGAACTCATGATAATGATACAGTAAGAGGATGGATTGAAAAAACTGCACCTAAAGAACAAGTTGAAAAAGCAATACAGTATTTGAATTTAAATGAAGAAGAAGGATATAACTGGGGATTTATACGTGGAATATGGAGTAGTGTAGCTAATGTTTCAATAGCTCAAATGCAAGATTTCTTAAATTTAGGTAATGAAGCAAGAATTAATATGCCTTCTACTTTAGGATGCAATTGGAAATGGAGAGCTAAAGGTGAAGCATTTACTGATGCTTTAGCAAAACGTATATACAGTTTGACTGAGATATATGGAAGATGTACAAAAAAAGAAGAAATTAAAACTGGTGAGGATAATATAGAAGAAAATATCGAAGCAGTTTAATATATTTTATTATTATAAATTAGTCTAGATATGGTTTTTAAAATTATATTTAGACTATTTTAATAAAATAAATTAAAATACTATATTTACTTGAGATTTATTGTTGAAGCATATATTATTAATTTTAGAATGATTAATACCTTTAGAATATTTTGTAGATAAATAAAAAAAGATACATATATAATTCCTAAAAAGGGAAATTGGGTATAAAATTAGTATAAAGTTTATTGGTTTATTAGGAGGAGAAAATGAAGGTTACAATTAAAGAGGTTGCTAAAGAAGCTAATGTTTCAACATCTACTGTTTCCAGAGTTATATCTGATAGTCCTCAAATTAGCGAAAAAACAAAGGAAAAAGTAAGAGAAGTTATAACGAGATTAAATTATAAGCCTAATGCAATTGCAAGGAGTCTTGCCAATAAAAAGACAAGAATAATTGGTGTAGTTCTACCTAGTGAAGCGCAAGATTTATTTTTCAATCCATTTTTCCTAAAAGCTATGCAAGGAATGAGTAGTTATGCAAAGAAAAAGAAATATTATATAACTTATGCCTTTAGTGATAATGAAAAAGAAGAAGTGAATTATATAAAAGATTTTATAACTAGCAATTTAATTGCTGGAATCTGCCTTTTAAGACTAAGGACAGATGATAAAAGTATAGAATATTTAAAAAGAGCAGATTTTCCTTTTGTAGTCATAGGACGCCCTGAAAATCCAGAAAGTATGTTATGGGTTGATAATGATAATTTTAAATCAACATATAATTTGATGAATACTTTAATAAAAAAAGGACATAAAGATATAGCTTTTTTAGGAGCTAAAGAAGAATTAACTGTAACCAAGGATAGATTAAAAGGGTATAAGGTTGCATGTGAAATGAACGGATTGACATGTGCTGATAAGAATATAATTATGAAGACAGAATTCAATGAAGATGAAGGTTTTAATGGTGCATTAGAATTATTTGATAAAAGTAATCCTACAGCAGTTTTGGTACAGGACGACTTGCTTGCGTTCGGATTACTAAAAGCATTAAAAGATAAAGGTATTGAAAATGTTTCTGTTGTTGCATTTAACAACACACCTTTAGCAGAATTTCAAGAGCCTCCGTTAGCATCAGTTGATATTAACGCATCAGAACTTGGTTATTATGCAGCAAAAGTACTTATAGAATATTTAGAAAATAATAATGTTGATGATAATCACTATATAGTAGATTCAAAATTGATAGAAAGAGAATCATTAAGATAGTATTTATAATACTATCTTAATGATTCTCTTATTAGTGCAAGCGATTGCAAAAGAAACTTACTAAGATGGAGCATTTTAAAGAAAAAATATGAAAACATAGCGTAAATAAAACAATTTCAAAAAAATAATTATTGTAATAGTTTTCTTTAAATGATATACTTAATTCATAAAATAAGAAAAATACAAAGATTACTGCAATATTTTACTTTTTTTAAGTGAAATATTTTTTATAAACAAAAGCGCAATCGCTTGCAAAGGAGTACGTATGAAAAAAGTTTGGTGGAAAGAAGCTATAGGGTATCAAATTTATCCAAGAAGTTTTAAAGACTCTAACGGTGATGGAATTGGAGATTTAAAAGGAATAATATCTAAGCTTGATTATTTAAAGGATTTAGGAATAGATGTTATATGGATTTGTCCAATGTATAAATCACCAAATGATGATAATGGATATGATATTAGTGATTATCAAGATATAACAGAAGAATTTGGAACAATGGAAGATTTTGATGAATTACTAAAAGAAGTTCATCAAAGAGGTATGAAATTAATAATTGATTTAGTTGTAAATCATACAAGTGATGAACATAAGTGGTTTATTGAATCTAAATCATCAAAAGATAATCCTAAAAGAGACTGGTATATTTGGAAAGAAGGTAAGAATGGTGCAGAGCCAAATAACTGGGAAAGCATCTTTAAAGGTTCAGCGTGGGAAAAAGATGACATTACAGAAGAATACTACCTTCACTTGTTTACTAAAAAACAGCCAGATTTAAACTGGGAGAATCCTGAAGTTAGAAAAGCTATCTTTGAGATGATAAACTGGTGGCTAGATAAAGGGATTGATGGATTTAGAGTAGATGCCATAAGTCATATTAAGAAAGATCAAACATTTGAAGATCTTCCTAATCCTGATAAAAAGGACTATGTGGAATCTTTTGATAAGCATATGAATTATAAAGGAATACATATGTTTTTAAATGAATTAAAACAAGAGACTTTTTCAAAGTATGATATTATGACCGTTGGAGAAGCTAATGGAGTGAAAGCGGAAGTAGATGCAGAACTTTGGGTTGGTGAAGAAAATGGAAGCTTTAATATGGTATTTCAGTTTGAACATCTTGATTTATGGGAATCGGACGATAGTGATGGAATATCTAAGATAATAAAACTTAAAAAAGCTTTAAGTAAATGGCAGGATAGTTTATATGGAATAGGGTGGAATGCTCTGTTTGTAGAAAATCATGATATATCACGTGTTATATCAACACTTGGAAATGATGACAAATATAGATCAGAGTGTGCGAAAGCTTTTGCATTAATGTATTTTATGCAACAAGGGACACCATTTATATATCAAGGTCAAGAAATTGGAATGACTAATGTTAAATTCCATTCTATAAAAGATTATGATGATGTTAAGAGTATAAACATATATAATGAGTTGGTTGAAAGTGGTGAAAGTGAAGAAAATGCACTAGAACATGTATGGAGTATTTCAAGAGATAATGCACGTACACCTATGCAATGGAACAGTTCAAAGTATGCAGGTTTTTCAGATAATAAACCATGGATTGGTTTAAATGAAAATTATTTAGAAATTAATGTAGAAGATGAATTGAAAGATGATAATTCTATATTGAATTTCTATAAAAATTTAATAAAAATCAAGAAATCAAATGAAGCGTTAATATACGGTAAATATGAGTTGATCTTAGAAGAACATGAACAAATATATGCGTATATGAGAGTTGAAAATGAGGAAAAGTACCTTGTATTATGTAATTTATCAAATGACTATGTGAATTATTGTTATGATGAATTACAACTCGATTCAGATAACTTATTGATTTCAAATTATAAAGTAGATAAACATTCTCAAAGTCATAGTTTTGAATTGAAGCCATGGGAATGTAGATTATATAAAATAAACAATTAGAAAAAATATAGAAATATACAGATGAGTGTGTTATACAAATGATGAATAATTAGACTTCATAATTTTATGAAGTCTAATTAAAAAAAAATAATGTATACGATGTAATGTAAAATGGAGGGAAATGTAATGGGGAACAGTAAAGGTAAATTATTTTCATTTGAATTCTGGCAAAAATTCGGGAAGGCTTTAATGGTTGTTGTTGCAGTAATGCCAGCAGCAGGTCTTATGATTTGTATTGGAAAATTAATTGGAATGTGTGGAGATTTATCTCTTTTAAAAACAGTTGCAAACGTTGTAGAACAATTAGGTTGGGGTATTATTGGTAATCTTCATGTTTTATTTGCAGTAGCAATCGGTGGTTCTTGGGCTAAAGAACGTGCTGGTGGAGCATTTGCAGCACTTATAGCATTTATTCTTATAAATCTTACTACAGGATCTATATTTGGAGTAACATCAGATATGCTTTCAGATCCAAATGCTACAGTTACATCTTTATTTGGTCAAAATTTAATCGTTGGTAATTACTTTACATCTATTCTTGGAAATCCGGCGTTAAATATGGGTGTGTTTGTTGGTATTATTTCAGGTTTCTTAGGAGCTTCATTATATAACAAGTATTATAACTTTAATAAGCTTCCTAATGCATTATCATTCTTTAATGGAAAACGTTTTGTTCCATTTGCTGTTATTGCAGGTTCAGTTGTTACAGCTATAATTCTTGCAATCGTTTGGCCTTTTGCTCAATCAGGGTTAAATGCTTTTGGTATGTGGCTTGCAAAGTCTAAAGATACAGCGCCAATTATATCACCATTTATTTATGGATGTTTAGAACGTTTATTACTACCTTTTGGTTTACATCATATGCTTACAATTCCAGTAAACTATACAGAGTTAGGTGGAGTTTATACTGTAATGACTGGAGCTAACACAGGAAGCATTATATCAGGTCAAGATCCATTATGGTATGCATGGATATCAGATTTAATTAACTTAAAAGGAGCAGGTGATACAGCAGCATATAATAATTTATTAGCAACTGTTACACCAGCAAGATTTAAATTTGGTCAAGTTATTCTTTCAAGTGCTTCGTTAATAGGTGCAGCATTAGCAATGTACAGAAATGTAGATGAAGATAAAAAGAAAAAGTATAAGTCAATGTTTTTATCAGCAGGTCTTGCAGTATTCTTAACAGGGGTTACAGAACCACTTGAATTCATGTTTATGTTTGTATCACCTATTTTATATGGAATATATGCAGTTATAGCTGGTATAGGTTTTGCAGTTGCAGATTTAATAAATGTAAGAATTCAGGCTTTTGGTTTTGTTGAATTTTTAACTCGTATACCGATGTTTGCAAAAGCAGGTATAATAATGGATGTAGTTAATTTTGTAATATGTGCAGTTATATTCTTTGGATTAAACTACTTTGTATTTAACTTCTTAATTAAGAAATTAAACTTAGCAACACCAGGTCGTAGAGGAAATTATATAGAAGACGAAGAAGAAACAGGAAAGGAAGCAGCAGTTACAAAAGTTTCAGGAAATGATTTAGCTGTAAAAATAATCTCTTTATTAGGAGAAAAAGATAATATTGTAGATGTTGATGCTTGTATGACTCGCTTAAGAGTTACTGTTAAAGATAAAGCTCTAGTTGCAGGAGAAAAGGAATGGAAGCAAAATGGAGCTATGGGATTAGTGGTTAAGGATAAAGGAATTCAAGCAATATACGGACCTAAAGCAGATGTGTTAAAATCAGACATACAAGATATTTTAGGAGTGTAGTAAAAGTGAAACTATTAACCTTAAATTGTCATTCGTGGCAAGAAGAAAATCAATTAGATAAAATTAAATATTTAGCAAAAGTAATAAGTGAAAAAAATTATGATGTTATAGCCCTTCAAGAAGTTAGTCAGTCAATAGATTGCAAAATAATAGATGGCATCTTGAAAGAAGATAATTTTATTGTTCTACTAAAAGAAGAGCTTAATAAGTTTACTAAAAGTAATTACGAGTTTTATTGGGATTTTTCTCATATAGGATATGACATTTATGAAGAAGGATTAGCTATAATGACTAGACATAAGTTTATAAATAGTGAATCATTTTTCATTACTAAAAGTACGGATAGAACTTACTGGAAGACAAGAAAGATAATTAAGAGTTCAATAGAAATTAATAATAAAGAAGTTGATTTCTATTCATGTCATCTTGGATGGTGGAAAGATGATGAAGAGCCTTTTACTTATCAGGCAGATAAGTTATTAGATACAGTAAACAGTAAGAAAACAGCAATTTTTATGGGGGATTTTAATAATAATGCTTTTGTAAGAAATGAAGGATATGATTATTTAATAAATAAAAATTTGAATGATCTATATTTGAAAACTGATAAATCAGAAGAAGAGTGTAGTGCTACAGTAAAGGGGAAAATTGATGGTTGGGATGAAAATAAAGAAAAACTTAGATTAGATTTAATTTTAAGTAATGAGTTATTGAAAGTTAAAAATGCTAGGGTGATTTTTAATGGAATAAACAAAGAAATAATATCCGACCATTATGGGGTTGAACTAGAAATAGATTTTTAAATGTTAAGTAAAAGCAGCATGAATTAGTAAGTAATTCATGCTGCTTTAATTTATATATTTATTTTAATTTTTTGAAAATAGTTGATAAAGTATCTAAAGAAGAAGTAAGATCATTTAAGTCTTCATCTGATAAAGTTGAAATTTTATTTTTTATAGCATCTTTTGCAGCAGATTCTACATATTCAAATAATTCTATAGCCTTAGGTGTTAATTCTACACGTAAAATCCTTCTGTCTTTACTATCTGTATATCTATGTACTAATTCTAAATCAATAAGCTTATCAATTATAGGAGTCATATTTGATTTAGATATATTTAATTTCTTAGCAATATGTGATATGGGCGATGATTTAACTTTTGCTAAATATAAAATAACATTTATATGAGATGGAGGCATTGATAAGGAGCAGATTTTTGTCTGAAATTCATTTGAATTTATAGGAAAATTTTTTGTGAAATCATTTTCTATAAATAAGCCATCTCTAACCAATGACAAAAAATCTAATAGCATACAACTTGTTTTATAAAGTTTGGAATCACTCATGTTTAATTTCCTTTCGAGTTATAAAATTCATTAAATATTATAGCTTAAAAATAAATTTTAAACAAGAAAAAAAGTTATTGACTTAGAATAGTTCTAAATTTATAATTAAATACAACTTAAGAGTTTTTAATTAACTCTTGAGTATAACTATTTCCATATTAAGAAAAAATAGTAAATTAATTAAGCTTAAATTAAGAAAACAGTAAGAAAATAAAACCTTTATATTATTATAATAGTTATTATTAGGATTATATTAATAAAATTGAATAATATAGTGTAATTAAAATTTAATAATAGTTTACTAAATTTTAGAGGAGGAAAAAATGAAAAAGTATTTAATCGCATTACTATTAACAGTAAGTACATTCATGCTGACAGGCTGTGGGAGTACAGAGCCTGTACAAGAAGAAAAGGCTATAGCAGTTTCAGTACAATCTGCTAAGGGTGGAGATATTGAAAATACAAACATATTTTCAGGGACAACTAAGATAAAGGATGAGACAGCTGTAACAGTTGAAATGGGTGGAACTATTGAAGAAATGAATGTACAGTTGGGAGAAAAGGTAACAAAAGGACAAACACTATTAAAGATAAAAGGAACTGATATAGAAAACAGTATAAAATCAGCACAGGCTGCAGTAAATTCAGCACAGGCTGCATATAATGATAGTGATGTATCCATGGCGAATACTGAAAATCAGTTAGAAAGTGGACTTACTAATGCAAAAGTAGCATATGATAAAGCAGTTTCAGGGTATGAAGAAACAAAGAGACAATTTGATAATACAACTCAGCTTTATGAAGCAGGAGCAATTTCAGAGAATGATTATAAACAAGCAAAGGCGAATCTTGAACAGACACAAAGAAGTGTTGATCAAGCAAAAGCAAGTTTAGATGCAGCTCAAAAATCATATGATACAGGAGTTGGAAATAGAGAATCTGCAAAAGCAGCTATAGAATCTGCCAAAGTAGGTTTGGAAAGTGCATTAAGTAATAGAGACAAGCTTACTTTACAATCACCAGTTGATGGAGTTATTACAGCAAAGAATTTTGATGTAAATGAAATGGCAACGCAAGGACAACCTGCATTTATAATTTCAAGTCCTGATATTTTGCAGATTGATCTTAGTATTACACAAGCTGATATAGGCAAGTTTTCAGAAGGACAAACTGTTAGTGTAAAGATAGATGAACAAGTTGTTGATGGAACAGTAAATTATGTACCAGCAGTAGCAGATGCTTCAAGTTCACTTTATAAGGTAGAAGTTCTTATAGATAATTCTGAAGGACAATTCAAATCAGGTATGTCTGCGGAAGTTGAAGTTAGTATAGAAAAAGAAAGCAATGTTGTAAAAGTACCTAAAAAAGCAATTCTTGAAGAAGAAGGAAATAAATATGTCTACATAGTAGGGGATGATAACAGAGCTGTTAAAAAGGAAATATCAACAGGGATTGAAACAGCTGATACAGTAGAAATAAAGAGTGGAGTAGAATCAGATGATACAGTTGTTATTGGCGGATTATCACTGATTTCAGACAACACAAAGTTATTTCCTGTAGTAAAGGAGGACTAATATAATGAGTATGACAAAAACTTCCGTTAAACGTCCTCTTACAATAATAATGGTATTTTTAGTAGTATTAATGTTTGGTGGAATTGGGTATAGTAAAATGCCTGCTAACTTAATGCCAGATATTGATGTGCCAGTTGCTTTAGTAATGACTCAATGGTCTGGAGCTGGTCCAGAAGATATTGATGATCAAATATCAGAACCTATAGAAAAAAGTCTTTCGTCAATTTCAAATGTAAAGACAACTGTTTCCAAGTCCAGTGAAGGTGTATCGATGGTTGTTGCACAATTTGAATATGGAACTGATGTTGATGAAAAACTTAATGACATAAGAAGCAAAATAGATACAGTAAAAATGACACTTCCTGATGATGTTGACACACCAAGTATTTTAAAAATGGATATGAATGCACAGGCCATTGCACAGATAGTTGTAAGTGGAGAGGGTAGTTCAGATGACATAATGAAATATGCAGAAGATACAGTTCAGGTTAAATTAGAATCTATAGATGGTATAACTTCAGCTGATATTAATGGTGGAGATAAGACACAGATAAATGTCATTGCAGATCCTACTATACTTTCAAGTTACGGTGTATCATTAGATACAATTAAAGGTCTTTTATCTGCAACAAATAAGAGTTATCCTTATGGATCAATAACTCAAGGAGATGACAAAATTGTTATCAGAAGTGTTGATAAAGTTGAAGCTTTAGAAGATATTAAGGCAATTCAAATTCCTATGTCAAATGGTGAAACTGTAAGTCTTGATAAGATATGTACAGTTGAGTATGGGACTGTAGATAAGCAATCAATTTATAGATACAATGGCCAAGAAAGTTTAGTTATGGATGTACAGAAGCAGCAAGATGCAAATACTGTACAGGTTATGAAAAATGTTAATTCAAAAATATCTGAACTTAATAATGAGAATTCACAATTTAATTTAAAAATAGTTAATGATACTAGTGAATATATAAATAGCTCAATAAATGACGTAATGAAGAATCTTATTTTAAGTGCAGTAATTGCCTTCTTTGTTATATTACTTTTCTTAAAGAGCGGAAGGGCTTCATTTGTTGTTGCAGTTTCTATACCAACATCAATAATTGGTGCAATTGCATTACTTTATTTTACAGGTGAAACATTGAACATGGTAACATTAAGTTCACTTGTAATAGCAGTTGGTATGGTTGTTGACAACGCCACAGTTGTTATTGAAAATATATTTAAGTATAGAAAAGATCCTAATTTATCTTTAGAAGAAGCAGCTATTCAAGGTACAAATACGGTTTCAACTGCTGTAATGGCTTCAACATTAACAACAGTAGCTATATTCTTACCAATATTGTTTACTGAAGGATTTACAAAGATAATGTTTGGTTCATTGGCTAAAACACTTATTTTTGCATTAACTTTATCATTAATAGTTGCACTTACTTTAGTACCAAGTATATTTGCAAAACTTAGTGGTGGTAAAAATGGTGCAAAGATGGAGGAAAAACCATCTCCTATATTTGATAAAATAAGTGAGGGTTATAAAAATATTATAGTTTTAGCATTAAAACATAAAGCAGTAGTTATTTTAATAAGTGTAGGTATGTTTATTGGAGCAATAGCTTTAGGTGCAACTGGAGCAATAGGTATGGACTTTATGTCAAGTGGTGATGAAGGTATGGTTAGTATATCTATAAAATTACCAGAAGGCTTAGATTTAGAACCAAGTGATTATTATGTATCTATGGCAGAAGAGAAAGTATCTGATATTCCTGAAATTGAAACCATGATAACTCAAATAGGATCAGGTTCAGCAATGGGGTCAGGTGGTTCTACAGCAAGTATAAGTTTGGATTTAGTATCTTCGAAAGAAAGAAAGAGAACAACAGATGAAATTGAACAAGATGTAGTAGAAAGATTAAAAGTAATACCTGACTGTGAAATCAATGTAAGTCAGACTAGTAGTATGTCTATGGGTGGAAGCGGAGATGCTCAAGTAGATATTAAAGGTCCAGATTTAGATGTATTAGAAGAAATAGTTAATCAAGCAAAAGCTAATGTTGAAAAAGTATCTGGATTTAGAAATATAGAAACTTCTCTTGCGGATTCAAATAAGGAAGCTCAATTTAAGATTGATAAAAGAAAAGCTTCATTATTAGGAATAAATACATCGTCAATAGCATCTACATTACGTACAGCAATTAGTGGATCAGATGCTACAACAGTAACAATTGATGATTATGATTATGATGTAAATTTAAAATTCAAGGATTCAAGCATAAATAGTATAGATGACATTGGACAAATAAAAGTAACATCAGCAAGTGGTCAGCAAGTGCCTTTAAATGCATTTGCAGAAATTAAAATGGCTGATGGATTAAAATCAATTTCAAGAACAGATGGTGACTATTCAGTATCAATTACAGCAAAAGCTGATAATATGGATACAAGTACAGCATCAAGACTGTTGACTCAAGCAGTAAATGAAGTTGATATGCCTAGAGATTATAGTATTGATGTTGGTGGATCAGCTGAAATGATGAATGAATCAATGAGTAGCCTTGTAATGGCAATGGTTATCGCGTTAATTCTTGTTTATATGGTAATGGTAGCTCAATTTGAGTCATTTAGTAAGCCTTTTATAATAATGTTTAGTATACCTTTTGCTTTTGTTGGAGTAGTGATTGCATTAGTAATTTCACGTATTTCATTAAATGTAGTTGGAATGCTGGGAGCTATATTACTGGTAGGTATAGTTGTTAATAATGGTATAGTTTTAATTGACTATATTGGTCAGCTTAGGGAGGCTAAAGTTCAAGGAACACTTGAAGATATAGTTGCAAAGGGATGTGCAGCAAGACTTAGACCAGTATTGATGACAACAATGACTACTGTTGTTGGTATGATACCAAGTGCATTGGCATTTGGTGAAGGTGGAGACATGATGCAACCTCTTGCCGTTGTAATTATTGGTGGTCTTTCAGTATCAACACTTGTAACACTAGTATTAATACCAACAGTATACTTAATATTTGATAAGATTGAAAATTCATTGAGAAGTAAATTTGGACAAATATTTGATAAAATAAAAATTCCTCATATTGGACCTAAAAAGTCTAAAATGGACATAAACATATTATCTAAAGATATTGAGGATAAAAAAGAATCAAAAAATGATGATGCTCATGAAAAAGATTCAGATTTAAAGAAATAAATAAGAAATAAAATTTAGCCATGAAGAATTTTTTGTAAACTTTCTTCATGGTTAAATGACTATTAGTTCATTTTATGGTAAAATTATTTATTAGAAATAGTTATGAAAATATAATTAAATAAAGAGGTGGAGTAATGAGAAAAAATTTAAATAAAATTGTTGCATTTGCAATTGGTGTTAGTGTGATTAGTGGAAGTATAGTACCTGCAATGGCGGCTGATATAATAAATACAGATACAATAGTAAATACTCAAACACAAGCTAGTACGGAAAAAAAAGTTTTAACTGTAGATGATGCTGTTAAGGCTGCTATAGCTAATAGTAATTCATTAGCCCTTTTGGATAAGGAGATAAAATTTAAACAAAATATAAATAGTATTACTGAAAAAGCTGAAGATTTAAAAGATTTAGGTGATGTTGATGAAGATTACAATGATAGCTATCGTAAGCTTACAATGCAACAGCTTGAGCAAAAAAGAGATTTTCAGAAGGATAAATTAGCACAGAGTACTACTGATGACTTTAATGTATTAGTACAAAAACAAATTGATGTTAACAATCAAAAAAATACTATAGAGCTTAAAGAAAAATCATTAGAACAAAATAAGTTACAACAAAAATTAGGTCTTATGACATCAATTAATATAGATGGAGTAAATTTAGAAATACAAAAATTAAAAAATACATTAAAATCAACTGAAGCAGATTTGGAAAATTGCAAATATAGTTTTAAATTAGCAACGGGTATAGATGTTGATAATTATATATTAGATGATTCGATTAAGTATGTAAAATTTGAACTTGATAGTGACTTAGATAGTTATATAGATGGGGCAGTGGATGATTATTTATCATATACTCAAGAAATATATGAATTAGATAAGGATTATTGGAATGATGATGATAATAGTGGCGTAGTTAAGAATACAGAAATTTCTAATGCTAAAGATGATCAAGACAAAGCATATAAAACAATGATTGAAAAGAAAAATGCATGGATTAATGCTACAGATGAAGAGAAAGCAGCTGCGAAAGATGCATTTGATGAAGCACAAGAAAAATATAAAGATTCTATTGAAGAATATGGTAAAAAGCTTTCTGGCAGAATAACTTATTTAACTCAAAAGTATACGTTAGATGCAACAGAGTCAAATTTATTAGATGCTAAGAAAAGTTGTAAAGAGGGTCTCAGAACTATATATATGAATATGAAAAATTTAGAAGATAGTATTGATTTATTACAACAGAATATAGATTATACTAATAAGAATCTTAGAATAGCAAAAATAAATTATGATTTAGGATTAAGCACAGAATTAACTTATAAAAATAATGTTAATTCTGTAGAAGATTTAAATCTTCAATTAAGAAGTCTTATAAATACTTATAATAAATTAAAAGCTCAATTAGAAAAACCATGGATAGCTTTATCTTAATATAGTAAAGAAAAACTGGACTAGCTAAAATATATTTAATATTGTAGCTAGTCTATTTTTATATTATAAAGTTATAATACATGTTATAATGATTTCATGGCATAAATGTATATTTGTGGAGGTCGTGTGTATGAAGAATATAGGAAAAGCCACTATACTTTCATTAGGATTAGCATTTGTTTGTAGTGTCACTGCATTTGCTGATACTTCAAGTAATGATAAGTTAGAAAATGAAATATATAATCATATGATTAATAGAGATGATGTCTTTTATTTCACATATTACTCTAATAGTGCACTTGATTTACTACAAGAAGTGGCTAAAAAAGATGATTATTTAGAACGTTCTATAGCAGTATATAAAACAAGAAAAGCTGGATATTTTTTTGAAGCAGAAATACAGTATAGAACTAATAAAGACCAGGAAGATTACATTGATTCAGAATTGTCACGAATTGTGAATAATTTAATTGATTCTAGAATGTCTACAGAAGAAAAAATTGAAGCTATAAATAATTATGTTGTGAAGATATATAAGTATGATGATACATTAAAATCTGATAATGTTTATACTGCATTGACAACTAAAAGTACTATTTGTCAGGGGTATGCAATGACTGTATATAAAATGTTAAATATCCTTGGGATTGATTGTAGAATTATAAATGGTGATAAAAGTGGTACAAGTCATGCATGGAATCTAGTAAAAATAGATGGGGTGTGGTATCATTTAGATTCCACTAATAATGATAATATTGTTAGAGATAAATACTTGTTAAAAAGTGATGATTATATGATTGAAAATGGATTTACGTGGGATAAAACTCAGTATCCATCTGCATCTTCAAATTATTTTTTGAATAAAACAGAATATCTTGATTATAATAATGATAAAGAAAATGATATTTCAGAATATTACGAGGGTGGATATTGGTATAAAGACAATAATTCAAAATGGCATTATAAAAGAAATTCAGGATATGAAGTAATGGGATGGTTTAAGTATAATAATAACTGGTATTATTTTGGTGAAGATTGCATTATGAAAACTGGATGGATTAATACTGATGGAAACTGGTATTACTTATATTCAAATGGAATGCTTGCAACTAATACTAGTATAGACGGATATAGTTTAGATGAAAATGGAGTATTACATTAAAATTTAGAGTTATAAGTTATCAACATATAAAGAGATATATAGGAAATAATTGTGGATAAATCAAGATTGATTTATTAAAATTGTGGATTATATATTTCTTTTTATTTTTTTTGTGGAAATTTAAGAAAAAAGCAATATTATATATTATAGACAAAACTTATTTATATGATAAAATATATGCAGGGTATAAAATGTCGCGTGAAAGGTGTGATGGTGATAGGTAAACATTATTTAAAGTGAAAATTTTTAAAGCGCCAGAACTTAAGTAAATTACTTTAGTTGATTGAATGTGGATGTTTAGAGTTTTTTTAAAGGAAACTCGACTCACATACGTTCACTGAGTAAGTTCCACTAACCAAATCATAGATTTGGAGTGTCACTTGCACTGTGTGTAAGTTCGCATTACCCAAATCATAGATTTGGATGCTCACTTAAGTTGACGAGGTTGGGGAGTTATCGAAACTTCGGCGGGTGCCCCACGGTATAGCACTACCGTTAACAGCTGGCAAAACTTTAAAGTGATTTAAAGTACAAATCCAGTTTGGTGTTAAAACCTTCTAAAAATTTATGCTTTTAGGTTACGGGATTATTATGCCCTTTTATGCATAAAATATTTTTACAAATAATTTTATGAGCCGTATCAAAGCATTAGATTTAGATAAAAATTAAGAATTAAAGGGCTTATTAAATATAAGCTGAATTGAGGAAGGAAGATTAGATTATGTGCGGAATAGTAGGATATTTAGGAAGCGGAAAAGCAACATCGTTTTTAATTAACGGATTATCAAAGTTAGAATATAGAGGATATGACTCAGCAGGTGTTGCTGTTGTTAATAATGGAAATATTGAAGTAAGAAAATTTAAAGGAAGATTAGCTAATTTAGCAGAAAATATAAAAGAACATCCAGTTGAAGGATCTATGGGAATCGGTCATACAAGATGGGCAACTCATGGTGCACCATCAGATGTGAATTCTCATCCACATTTAAATAGTAAAGAAACAATTGCAGTAGTTCAAAATGGTATTATAGAAAATTATTTACCATTAAGAAACTGGTTAAAAGGTGAAGGTTATACTTTTAAATCTGAAACAGATACAGAAGTTATCCCTAACTTAATCGACTATTATTATGAAGGTGACTTATTTAAAGCAGTTACTAAGGCTCTTAAGAAACTTGAAGGTAGCTATGCATTAGGTGTTGTTTGTAAGAATGAACCAGACAAATTAATAGCAGTAAGAAAAGAATGCCCATTAATCGTAGGTTTAGGAAAAGGTGAATCATTTATAGCATCAGATATTCCAGCTGTATTAAGCTACACAAGAGATGTATATCTTTTAGAAGACCATGAAATAGCTGTTCTTGATAAGAATGGTGTTAAACTTTATACTACAGATGGTGATGAAATAACAAAAGATATATATCATGTTACATGGAGTGAAGATGCAGCAGAAAAAGGCGGATTTGAGGACTTCATGTTAAAAGAAATTCATGAACAACCAAAGGCTATAAGAGATACTATGGCTGGAAGAATTTCTATGGAAAAGAGCATGATATTAGATGATTTAAAAATCACTAAGGAAGATTTAGAAAATACAGATAGAGTATTTATAGTTGCTTGTGGTACTGCTTATCATGCAGGTCTTGTAGGTAAGAATGTAATTGAATCACTTGCAAGAATTCCAGTTGAAGTTGACATTGCATCAGAATTCAGATACAGAAATCCATTAGTAACTGATAAATCTTTAGTTATTGTTGTAAGTCAGTCTGGTGAAACTGCTGACACATTAGCAGCTTTAAGAAACTGTAAAACAATTGGTGCTACAATAGTTGCATTAACAAATGTTGTAGGAAGTTCAGTTTCAAGAGAAGCAGATCATGTATTATATACACTAGCTGGTCCAGAAATATCAGTTGCTTCTACTAAGGCTTATACAACTCAAATTATAGGAATGTATATGATAGCTATGACTTTTGCTAAAATATTAGGAAAGTTAAAGAGTGACAGATTAGATAAATTAAAAGAAGAATTATTAGATTTACCAGGAAAGGTAGAACTAGTTTTAGAAGATAAAGAAAAAATCAAAGCTATTGCTGAAAAGATGTATAAAGAAGATGATATGTTCTATTTAGGTAGAGGTATAGATTATGCAGTTGCATTAGAAGGTTCTTTAAAGCTTAAAGAAATATCATATATTCATTCAGAAGCATATGCTGGTGGAGAATTAAAGCACGGACCAATCGCATTAATAGAAGATGGTACTGAAGTAATAACTTTATTAACTCAAGAAGCTTTAAAAGAAAAAATGGTAAGTAATGTTGTTGAAATTAAAGCAAGAGGAGCTAAAGTTACAGGAATATGTTATGAAGGAACTAAGGGATTAGAAGAAGTATTAGATGAAATAATCTACATTCCTAGAACTTTAGATATGTTTGCACCTGTATTAAGTGTTGCAGTTCTTCAATTATTCTCATATTATGTAGCTAAAGCTAAAGGATGCGATATTGATAAACCAAGAAACTTAGCTAAATCAGTTACAGTTGAATAATTTTTAATAGATTAAATAATACTATGTTATAGCATATAGTATTATATAAAAAGTTAATAGAATCAATATGAGCCTATACATTTTAAGTAATTTTAAAATGTATAGGCTTTTTTATAAGATGAAATAATATTTAAAAGAAACACAGTATAAAATTTTCGATATATTAAAGAAAAAAGGAATTAAAATAGTAAACACCATAGTTTAACAAATACTATGGTGTTTATTATTGTTCGAAAAACTATGTTTAAATATGTTAAATTAATACAACTAAGGAATATATATATGTAAATAGGCGTAAATAACAGTAAAAATTAGATATTAAGTGATATTCTCAATATATAGCCTAAATATGTATTATATAGAATAAAATGACTATAAATGAATTTGAAAAAATTGCTATATGTATATATAATGAAATTACAAACAAAAAAGAAATAAAACAAACAATAACGAACAAAGAAAAGATAAAAACGATAATTACATATTAAAAATAAATTGTAATTGAAAAAACTTAAGATGAAAGTATAAATTTTTGATAATTTAAATATTAACGTTTTTATATATAATGAATGTATAATTAAATAGTTGAAATTTTATATTTGGGGATGGAGGTAAACATTAGTGTTAAAGGAAGAAAGACATAGAATAATATTAAATAAGGTAAATGAAAAGAAAATAATCAAAATTTGTGATTTAGTAGATGAATTAGAGGCAACTGAAATGACTTTGAGAAGAGATTTAACATATCTAGAAAGTAAAGGATTGCTTATAAGAATTCATGGTGGTGCTAGAAGCAATGATAGTTTTAAAGAAGAATTATCTCTAAGTGAAAAAAGAAATATAAATATTGATAAGAAATTAGAAATAGCAAAAATTGTTGGAAGTTTAGTAAAAGAAAATGACATTATTTATATAGGGCCAGGAACTACAAATGAACTTATATATGATTATTTAAATGTATCATATGCAAAAATAGTAACCAATTCATTAAGCGTATTTGAGAAATTTAAAGATGATAGTAGATATGATGTTATTTTAATTGGAGGAAAACTAAGACATAGAAGTAATACATTTATAGGGAATTTTGCCAATGAAATTTGCAAAAAAATGATTGTTGATTTAGCGTTTGTTGGTACTAATGGAATACTTGATAATAGAGTTACAACTCGTAATGAAGATGAAGGAATTTGTCAGAACATAATTTTAGAAAAATCAAAAAAACCATATATTTTATGTGACTCAACTAAATTTGAATTAGAGGATTTTTGTACTTTTTATAAATTAAATAAAGATGTTACGATAATAACTGATTCAAATATATCAAAAGAATTAAAAGATAAATATTTAAAAATATGTAATGTAATAGACAGTATAGAATAATAATACTTAAAAGTATATAAATACTTAGTATATAGCAATTTAGTACAAGCTATATACTAAGTAAAAAAATTAATATGTTAGAAATATAATATTAAATTATATTTTAAAATACATAAAGGGGAGGATTAGGTTTGAACTTAATTGAAAAAGACTTAATATTCAAGGAAGATTTTGTGAGTTTGGATCAAGCATTTAAATGCTTGAGCAAAATATTTTTAGAAAGGGGACTAGTTAAACAAGGGTATTTAGAGGCACTAATGGAAAGAGAAAAAAATTATCCAACAGGAATTGATTTGACAGCTGTATCTCAAGAGTTTCCGAATATAGCAATACCGCATACAGAAAGTATGTATTGTAATGCAACTAAAGTAATCGTTATCAAACTTGAAAGAGATATAGTTTCAAAAGATATGATGAATCCTGATAAAGATTTAAATGTTAAATACTTATTTATGATATTAAATAAAGATGGTGGAGAACAATCTAATATATTAGCAAAGATAATGGAGTTTGCTACCAATAAAGAAAACATAAGTATGTTAGCTGCATCAGATTCATTAGATTCAATTTATGATGTAGTTAATAAATTAAATGCATAGCTTAAAAAAATATTTATATATATAAGGAGGAATTTTATTATGATTAAAATTTTAGCAGCTTGTGGTGCAGGAGTAAATTCAAGCCATCAAATTAAAGATGCAATTGAGGAAGAAATGAAGAAGAGAGGTTATCAAGTCATTGCCGATGCAGTAATGATAAAAGATTTAACAGAGGAAATGTTAAATAAATATGATATCTTTACACCTATAACTAAACCAGATACTAGCTTTGAAATAAAAATACCAGTTGTCGAAGCAGGACCAATATTATATAGGATGCCTATGATGAGTAAACCAGTATTTGACGAGGTTGAAAGAGTTATTAAAAGTTTAAATAAAAATTGATATAAAAGGGGATTAATTTGATGAGTACAATAGTAGAGTTAGCCAATAAAATTTTTCAACCAATAATTAATTTAGGAGCAGCTCCAATGATGCTAATAGTATTAACATTATTAGCATTAATAATGAAGGTTAAGTTTTCAAAGGCATTAGAAGGTGGAATCAAGTTGGCAATTGCACTTACAGGTATGGGATCTGTAATAGGAATATTAACAAATGCTTTTTCACCTGCATTGCAACAGTTCGTTAAATCAACAGGAATTCAACTATCAGTAACCGATGTTGGATGGGCTCCTTTAGCAACAATAACGTGGGGATCACCATATACATTATTTTTCTTGTTTATTTTAGTTCTTGTAAATATTGCAATGTTAATTTTAAAGAAAACAGATACTTTAGATGTAGACATATTTGATGTTTGGCATTTATCTATAGTTGGACTTTTAGTAATGTACTACTCTAAAAATTTATTTTTAGCAGCATTATTAGTAGTTTTTATAGGAGTTTTAAAATTTATAAATGCAGATTTAATGAAGCCAACATTTAATGATTTATTGAATATGCCTGAATCAAATCCTACTACAACTACACATATGAATTATATGTTAAATCCAATAATAATGGTATTTGATAAGTTGTTTAGTAAATTTTTACCTTTCATAGATAAATATGATTTTGATGCAGCTACTTTGAATAATAGAATTGGATTTTGGGGAAGTAAGTTTGCAATAGGATGTTACTTAGGTGTATTTGTAGGTATTTTAGGTAAACAAGCACCTCAAAGTATATTTAATTTAGCATTTACAGGTGGTATGTGCTTAGAATTATTCTCATTAATGGGAAGTTGGTTTATAGCAGCTGTTGAACCATTATCACAAGGAATAACCAATTTTATGAGTAATAAATTTGCAGGTAGAAAGTTTAATATAGGTATTGACTGGCCATTTATAGCTTCAAGAGCAGAAATTTGGGCAGCAGCTAATATACTTGCACCAGTAATGCTTTTAGAAGCAGTTGTTTTACCAGGAAATAAAATTTTACCACTTGCAGGAATAATTGCAATGGGTATGACACCAGCACTTTTAGTTGTTACTAGAGGAAAACTTATAAGAATGATAATCATTGGAGCGTTGATGTTACCAACATTCTTATGGTCTGGAACTGCAATTTCAGAATTTGTTACCTTTACAGCACAAAAAGTAGGAGCATTCCCAGCAGGATTAGATGCATCTACACTAATAACTCATTCAACTTTGGAAGGACCAATAGAAAAATTTGTTGCAATAGTTGTTGGTAAGTTTTGTCAAAATATAAATTTACAAAATACTTTAATTCTTGTTGTTACATTAGTTGTATACTTAGGATTATTTATGTGGTATGCAAATCAAATGAAGAAGAGAAACAAAGAATATGAAGAAAAAGTGTCAAATTAATAACATCACAGATTGGAGAATTAATTATGAAAGTTTTAATAGGAGCAGATAAAAAAGGATCAATATTAAAAGAACATTTAAAGGATTATTTAGTAAGTAAGGGTTATGAAGTTATAGACAAGACAGAAGATGAAGTTGATTTAGTAGATTCAGCTGATAGAGTCTGCAAAGCAATATTAAACAATGAAGGAGATAGAGGAATACTAATAGATGAATATGGAGCAGGTTCTTTTATGGCAGCTAATAAGCACAAAGGGATTATATGCGCAGAAGTTTCAGATGAACATTCAGCTTATATGACAAGAAGTCACAACAATACTTCAGTTATAGCAATGGGATCTGGAATTGTTGGAACAAAATTAGCAGAAGCTTTAGTAGATAATTATTTAACTTCAGAATATGCTGGTGGAAGACATCAAATAAGAGTAGATATGTTAAATAAAATGTTATAGGAAAAGTAGGAGGAATATAAAATGAAGATATCAGTGGCATGTGACCATATAGTTACAGATAGAAAAATACACATAGTTGAATATTTAACAGCAAAAGGGCATGAAGTTATAGATTGTGGAACTTATGATCATATAAGAACTCATTATGCTATATTTGGGAAAAAAGCAGCTGAAAAAGTTGTTTCAGGAGAAGCAGATTTAGCAGTAGTTCTTTGTGGAACAGGAGTTGGAATAACAACATCAACAGCTAAAGTAGTTGGTACAAGACCAGCATTAGTAAGAGATGTATCTTCAGCTATATATGCTAAAAAACATTTAAATGCAAATGTTATAGGATTTGGTGGAAGAATTACTGGTGTTGGATTAATGGAAAATATAATTGATGCATTTTTAGAGACTAAATTCGAACCAACTGAAGAGGATAAGAAAATTATTGAAAAAATAGATTCAATAGCAGAAAGAAAAGATGACCAATTCAAAAATGATCATTTCTTTGATGAATTTCTAGAAAAATGGGATAGAGGAGAATATCACGACTAATTAATTTATTAGGTAGAATTTTAATATTAAGGAGTGTATCAAGAATGATATTATCAACAAGAGAGATGTTATTAAAAGCACAAAAAGAAGGATATGCAGTTCCAGCTTTTAATATTCATAATTTAGAAACATTACAAGTTGTCGCAGAAACAGCAATGGAAATGAGATCACCTGTAATTATAGCAGGAACACCATCAACAATTGAAGATTATGCAGGACCAGATTATATTAAGGCTATGGCAGAAGTAGCATCTAATAAATACAATATTCCAATAGCCATACATTTAGATCACTTTGAAAATGTTGAGGCAATTAAAAAGGATATCGATATAGGATTTAGATCATGTATGATTGATGCATCAAAATATGAATTTGAAAAAAACATAGAAATCGTAAAAGATGTCGTAGAATATGCTCATAAATTTGATGCAGTTGTAGAAGCTGAACTTGGAAAACTTGGTGGAAGAGAAGATGACATAGAAGTTGATGCTAAAGATGCAATGTACACAAATCCAGACGATGCACTTGAATTTGTAAATAGAACAGGGGTGGATTCTTTAGCAATTGCTATAGGAACAGCTCATGGATTATATAAAGGAGAGCCTAAGCTTGATTTCGAGAGATTAAAAGAAATTAGAGAAAAAGTTAATGTTCCTTTAGTTTTACACGGGGCATCAGATGTACCAGATGAACTTGTAGAAAAAGCAATTTCACTTGGAATATGTAAAGTAAATATTGCAACTGATTTAAAAGTTCCATTTTCTGATGCAGTAAAAGAGTATTTTAAAGAAAATCCAAAATCTAATGATCCGAGAAAATATATGACACCAGGAAAAGAGGCCATGAAAAAAATTGTTGAACATAAAATCAGAGTATGTGGAAGTGAAAATAGATATTAATATATTCATAGATAGAGACAAAAAAGTCCACTATGAAAAAAAATCTTAGGAATAGAATGTCACTAAACCTAAGAAAAAATAAATTTAAAATAAATTTAAAATGTAATTACTATTATATCAAATAAAATAAAATAATAATAGATGGTAAATTAAAAATATAAGAGCGTGGGAAATAATATATCCTACGCTTTTACAAAATTAATAAAAATCTTAATGTTTATTATGATTGAAAATAATTTTTATAAAATGTCACAACAGATTAAAGTATAGTTTTAAATACATTATTAAAAATTATATTTGAAGATTAAATAATTAATATTAAGTAAAAAATAAAATTTAAGCATAAGAAATAAATAGGAGGAAGGTTAATGATATTAGTTTTAAATTTAAATGCATCTGTAGATAAAAGATATGAGTTAAATGATATAAAAAAAGATACGGTAATGAGAGCTAGAAGTGTAGAGAATACTCCAGGAGGAAAGGGAATACATGTTGCAAATGTATCAACAATATTAAAAGAAGATTGCATTGTAACTGGGTTTGTTGGAGGTAAAAGTGGTGAATTTATAGAGGAAAAACTTAAAGATTATGGTATAAATCAAGATTTTGTAAAAATAAAAGGAGAAACTAGAGAATGTTTAGCATTTATAACAGATGATCTTGTACAAACAGAAATACTTGAGCCAGGTCCAATAGTTAGTGAATATGAACAACAGGAATTTTTACAAAAATATATAGAACTTATAAATAATTGCGATGTTATTGTTGCTTCAGGAAGTTTACCTAAAAATGTTCCAAGTACTTTTTATAGAAATTTAATCGAACTAGCTAATGCACAAAATAAGAAATTTTTATTAGATACTAGTGGGGAAGCATTAAAAGAAGGTATAGAAGGAAAACCTTATTTTATAAAACCTAATAAGGATGAGATAGAAGCGTTAACAGGAAGAAAGATTAGTTCAGTAGAGGATGCAGTAAGAGAAATAAAAGAATTTCATAAAAAGGGTATAAAGTTTGTTATAATTTCATTGGGAAAAGATGGTTCTATAGCTGGAATAAACAATGAATTATATAGAGTTACATTTCCACAAGTAGAAGCAGTTAATCCTGTTGGCTCAGGTGATTCATATGTTGCGGGAATTGCAATTGGAATTCAAAGAAAATATGATGTAAAGGATATACTAAAACTTGCATCAGCATGTGGAACAGCTAATGCATTAGAAAAAGAAACTGGGGTTGTTTCTGAAAGTGTAGTTAAAGAATTATTTGATAAGGTTGAAGTAAATAAAATTATGGAAAAATAAATATTAAATTATTATTGTAGTTTAAATATAAAGTTTAAAGTATTGGAGAGGTTTCACATGATTTATTCATTAGAAAATTCAAAAATTAGGATAACAGCAAGTACTCATGGTGCAGAATTGCATTCAATAACACACAAAGAAGATAATACAGAATATTTATGGAACAGAGACGAAAAATACTGGAAATATAGTTCGCCGCATTTATTCCCTATAGTTGGTAAGGTTGTAGATTCTAAATATAGAATTGGCGATAACGTATACCAATTACCAGCACATGGAATCGCTAGGGTATCTGAATTTAAGTTAGTAGAAAAAACAGAGTCTTCTATTAGTTTTAAATTAGATTACTGCGATGAATCACTTAAAGTATACCCATATAAATTTAGTTTTGAAGTAACTCATACAATTAAGGATAATAGTGTTATCACAACTTATAATGTTAGAAATTTAGATAATAAGGAAATATATTTCTGTGTAGGAGGACATCCAGCATTTATGTGTCCTATTGAAATAAAAGATAAACTAGAAGATTGTTATCTTGAATTTAATGAAAAAGAAACAATATCAGCATTAATGGTCAATGATGAGGCTTATTTTTTACATAACAGAAAAGACATATTAAATGAATCTAGTATTATTAATTTATCTAAAGATTTATTTAAACAAGGTGTATTAACTTTTGATAATCTTAAATCAAATAAGATATCAATAAAATCAAAAAATAATAATAAAGTTTTAACTGTAGATTTTGGTGAATTTGATTATATAGCAATATGGGCACCTGAAAAAGGAGCACCATTTGTTTGTATAGAACCTTGGTTTGGCCATGCTGATTATGTTGATTTTAATGGTCAATTTAAGGATAAAGAAGGAATTGTGAAATTAGAAGAAGGAAAAGAATTTTCAGCATCTTATAAGATCTATGTGAAATAAAATTAAATTCTTTTATTCAAAAACTGCAAAATTCTAAAAGGCTAGATATTTTATTCAAAAATATCTAGCCTTAAAATTAGTTTACTTATTCTTCACAGACATCAACTGCTTTCATTTCACCAGTAATAGAATCCATAACATATCCTGAAACATGTATATCCTTTGGAATTAATGGATGCATACGTAACATTTCTACTGTTTTTTCAACAGATACTTCAACAGATTCAAATCCTCGTAGCCATTGATTAAAATCAATTCCGCAATATTTAATCATATCAATTTGTTCTTGTGAGATTCCTCTATCAAGCATATGTTTAATCATACTTTCGCTATTGATGTTTTGAACACCACAATCAGTATGACCAATTACCATAATGTTTTCTACACCAAGTTCAAATATTGCTATTAATAAACTTCTAACAACACTACCAAAAGGATTTGAAATTATTCCACCAGCATTTTTGATTATTTTTATGTCTCCATTTTTAAATCCTAAAGATGCTGGAAGTAACTCCATTAATCTAGTATCCATACATGTTAATATTGCTATTTTTTTTTCAGGATATTTAGTTGTTTTGTATTTTTCATACTCACGTTTTTCAACAAATTCTTTGTTGTATTTTAGCATTTCATTCATAATTTTAATTCTCCTTTATAGCAAAAATGTAGATTTTTTTATATAAATTTAACTAATTTATATAATTTTAGTGTGAATTTTGAGACTACGTAAATTTATTAAACATATTATACCATAATTAATATTAAGTGTACTTATATTTTGTATAATTAAATTTTGCTCATATTTAGTAAAATTTTTTATTTATTCAAATTTTAATGATATTTTGCAATACTTTGATTATAATTATATAAGGATTAGTTAATAAGAGTAACAGGGGGATTTTCTTAATGAATAAGAAACAGATTATAGGTCTTATAGTGGCAGCAGTAGCATTTATCTGTGTAAGCGGATCAAGTGTACTTATAAATTCATATTCGAGCAATATTGCAAAGGAATCAGAAGAATCACTAAAAGCAGTAGCGTTATCTAGCGATGTAAGTCTTCCATCAGAAGAATTTGTAGGTGTTGTTAAGGTAGAAGGTACAATTCAAAGTTCATCAGGGAGTGATAGTATATTCTCTACACCACAAGGGTACAATCATAAAAAAACTTTAAGTTATATTGATTCAATGATTAAATCAAATAGTAATAAAGGAATAATTTTATATGTAAATAGCCCAGGTGGTGGAGTTTATGAATCTGATGAGCTTTATCTAAAATTAAAAGAGTATAAAGAAAAGACAGGAAGACCAGTTTGGACATATATGAGCAGCCGTGCATGTTCAGGTGGATATTATATTTCTATGGCTTCTGATAAGATTTATGCAAATAGAAATTGCTGGACGGGTTCTATTGGTGTTATTACTTCACTTGTCAATGTAAAAGGATTATATGATAAACTTGGAATAGAAGAAATAGATATTACAAGTGGTCCTAATAAAGCTATGGGATCATCAGGTCGAGAAATGACAGATGAACAAAGAGCCATACTTCAAAGTCTTGTAGATGAAGCTTATGAACAGTTTGCTGGAATTGTAGCAGAAGGAAGACATATGGATATTGAAACTGTAAAACCGATTGCGGATGGTCGTGTCTACTCAGCCAATCAAGCACTTCAATTAGGATTAATTGATAATGTTGATACTTATGATAATATGCAAAAGGATATGCTTGACTATATCGGAAGTGATGTTACAGTATATACACCAGAAGTTCAAGAAAATGTATTTTCATCATTATTTTCAAAGATGGAAGGAATAAAGAGTAAATCTGATGCACAGGTGATTTCAGATTACTTAGAAAAAGCAGGTAATGGAGGCTTGATGTATTATGCTGAACAATAATAATCAGGAAGTTTTATATGCAGGTTTTTTTGTAAGGTTATGGGCATATATTATTGACTGCGTTATTGTAGGATGTGCAATGCTTGTAATAAGAATACCAATGTTTATAATTGCTTTAATATATCCAGATGCTTTTTTATTTAAACATATATTGTTTAGGTTTTCTATAATTGATATAGCTATTTATTTATTTACTGTTTCGTATTTTATATTTATGACTTATAGATATGGTGCTACATTTGGTAAAATGGTTATGAAAATAAGAGTTTATAAAGAAAATGAAGAAAGACTTTCTATTATAGATGTAATATATAGAGAAACAATTGGAAGATATTTAAGTAGTCTGATTTTATGTATAGGATATATTTTTATTGGCATAGATAATAGAAAAAGAGCATTACATGATATGTTATGTGATACCGTGGTATTATATAATTTTAATGTCAAACAACAAAAACCTGTTTGTGATATAGTTTCAATTCCAGAAAAGAATGAAGATACAGAAGGTAGTGTATAATAAATAAAAATTTGTTTATAGCTTATTAAAGTATTGATTACTTATAAATAGCATGTGTACTTAATTTATGTAAGAACACATGCTATTTTTATTTATTATTTAATTTTATCATATACTATTGGATTAATAAATCCAAAAGTTATTTTATCATTTTTATAAAAAACTTCACTTACAGATAGAGTATTTTTAGTAACTGTTTCTTTTAAAACAAATTTAGTTTCTGGTGTAAAAAAGCTTATACTTTCTCCAGTAAAAACTCCATTATTTTCTGTATAAATCATAGGAGTAAACTTTTCAGATTTTTGAAGTTGATTATAATCCATAGTTAAGTCATGGTTATCATTTCTAAAATCCTCTTTTGAAATTCCAGAAGGAAGTTCATATGAAGTCAAAACTATATTTTTATTTTCATTAAGTGTAAAAAGGAAAAGATGTGGAAGTATATTTTTAAAAGTTCCTTGTTCGTAGTAACTTTCCTCAATAATAAAATATCCATTGAAATCTTTAGGAAGATTATTAATTTTATGATTGCAAATTCTATTTATATGTTTTGCTTTGGGATGAATTATTTTACCTTGTTTTTCCTCTTGAATAATTTGATTGTCATTATTAAACTCCCCACATAATTGTTCTGTAAATTTAGATAAAATATCCATATATTTAGCTCCTTTCATCACTTTATAAAATTTCCACATTACAGAAGAAATTTTAATATATCAGTTTATGTAAAATTATATATACACTATATCAATATTTTTTTTAAAAGTACATTACCATATAACAATTTTATTAAAATAAAAAATACATAATTTATATACAAAAAAAATAAAAAATGTACAAATGTTTATGGAAATTAATTGATAAAATAAAGTTGAAATTAAACGCAAGCGTTTTCATTAATTAGAAAAAATAGTATTTAAGATAGAAAAGTATAGAAGTTAGGAGAGATTAATTATGGTAGAAAAGAATTTAGAAAAAATATTAAATGAGAAATTTGATAAGAAATTAAGTACAGCAACTAATGAGGAAATTTACTCTGCATTACTACATTTAACAAAAGCAGAATCAAAAGAAAAAGGTACAAATAAAGGTAGTAAAAAATTATACTACATTTCAGCAGAATTTTTAATTGGTAAATTATTATCTAATAATTTAATAAATTTAGGGTTATATGATGAAGTTAAAAAAGTATTATCTGAAAATGGTAAAGATTTAACTGAAATTGAAGAAATGGAGTTAGAACCTTCATTAGGTAATGGTGGTCTTGGAAGACTTGCAGCTTGTTTCTTAGATTCAATTGCAACTTTAGGATTAAATGGTGATGGTGTTGGACTAAATTATCATTTTGGATTATTTCAACAAGTATTTGAAGACAACAAGCAAAAAGCTTTTAAGAACCCATGGTTAACAGATGAAAGCTGGCTAAATAAAACTGATATTAAATTTGAAGTTCCATTTGGTGGATTTAAAGTATCTTCAACTTTATACGATATTGATGTAACTGGATATGACAAGCCTTGTAATAAATTAAGATTATTTGATATAGATACAGTTGATGAATCTCTTGTAGGAGAAGGAATTGATTTTGATAAGACTGATATAGAAAAGAATCTAACTTTATTCTTATATCCAGATGATAGTGATGATGCAGGTAGAATATTAAGAGTTTATCAACAATACTTTATGGTAAGTAATGCAGCTCAATTAATATTACTTGAAGCTGAAGAAAATGGATATGATCTTCATAAATTACATGAACATGTAGCAGTTCAAATTAATGATACACATCCATCTATGGTAATTCCAGAATTAATAAGATTATTAGGTCAAAAGGGTATAGGAATGGATGAAGCTATTGATATAGTTACTAAGACATGTGCTTATACTAACCATACAATACTTGCAGAAGCATTAGAAAAATGGCCAATAGATTACTTAGAAAAAGCAGTTCCACAATTAATGCCAATAATAAGAGAATTAGATAATAGAATAAAAGCTAAATATGACGATGAAAAAGTTTATATTATAGATGATGAAAAAAGAGTTCATATGGCTCATATGGATATACATTACGGATATAGTGTAAATGGTGTTGCAGCACTTCATACAGAAATATTAAAAGATGAAGAATTAAAGCCATTCTTTGATATATATCCAGAAAGATTTAACAATAAGACAAATGGTATTACATTTAGAAGATGGTTATTACACTGTAATAATGAATTAACAGATTTCATAACTGAGCTTATTGGTGATGACTATAAGAAAAATGCTGATAAGTTAGAAGAATTATCTAAATTCATTGATGATAAGAAGGTATTAACTAGACTTGAACAAATCAAAAAGAACAATAAAATTGCTTTAAAGAAATATTTAAAAGAAACTCAAAATTTAGAACTTAATGAAAACTCTATATTTGATATTCAAATTAAGAGACTTCACGAATATAAGAGACAACAAATGAATGTTTTATATATAATTAATAAATATCTAGAAATTAAGAGTGGTAAAATACCTACAACTCCAATTACTATGATATTTGGAGCTAAGGCTGCACCAGCTTATGTAATTGCACAAGATATTATTCATACAATCTTATGTTTACAAGAAATAATTGATAAAGATCCAGAAGTTAATAAATATTTAAATGTATTTATGGTTGAAAATTATAATGTAACTAAAGCTTCTAAATTAATCCCAGCATGTGATGTTTCAGAACAAATTTCTCTTGCATCAAAAGAAGCTTCAGGTACTGGTAACATGAAGTTTATGTTAAATGGTGCATTAACTCTTGGAACAGAAGATGGTGCAAATGTTGAAATTCATCAATTAGTTGGAGATGATAATATCTATATCTTTGGTGAATCTTCAGAAGAAGTTATAGAACATTATAAGAATGCAGATTATGTTTCAAAAGAATACTATGAAAAAGAGAATATTAAAGAATTAGTTGATTTCATTATAAGTGATGAAATGCTTGAAGTTGGAGATAAGGAAAACTTAACTAGACTTCATAAAGAGTTAATAAACAAAGATTGGTTTATGACATTATTAGATATTGAAGATTATATTAAGACTAAGGACAGAGTATTTAAGGATTATGAAGACAGAGAAGCTTGGAATAAGAAAGTATTAATAAACATAAGTAAGGCAGGATTCTTCTCTTCTGACCGTACAATAGCTCAATACAATGATGATATATGGCATTTATAATTTATAGAATGCATATTGGAAAAAGCTAATTAACATTTGTAAAGAACTCAATTCATGGCTACAATTTTAATAACCTATAATATAGGTTAAATAATAAATACCTCATTAAGCTTCTCGCTTAATGAGGTATTTTTTAGCCAAAATTTTCATTTCTATATTTTGAAGGGGATACACCTGTGAATTGTTTGAATACTCTATAGAAATGACTCTGATCATGGAAACCAAGACGAAGACTTATATCTAATACACTATCATTGGTGGTTTTTAAAAGAACTTCTGCACGTTCTATGCGTATTTTTTTTGCATAATTCATAATTGTTATTCCCATATGCTTTTTAAAGCAGTCTGATATATAACCTTCAGAAAGATTCAGTTCACTTGCAAGTTTTTTTAATGAAATTTTACTTTCTATATTTAGATGAAGATGTTTTAGTATTCGATTTATTACAAAACTGTTAGTAACTTCAGTATCATTAATTAAAAGATTAAGATAAGTATCCACCATTTCAAGTTCAATTTCTTGAAGTTTTTTTACTGAATTAATAGATGTAATTTGTTTGTAAAATTTATTATAGGTAGGATGTAGGTATTTTGTTGCTATCCCATTTTTTATTACTTCTTTTGAAAAAATAGCATTCCATATAAAAAGTTCTACTTTTTTCTCATTAGTTGATATTTCATCAATGAGTTCGTTTTTATGTTTAGTTTTTACGATATGGATAATTTCAGGCTTATCATGAAGTTCAATTAAGAATGAAATTTTATTACTGAAAATATTAAGATCTGATAAAAAAGTATCTTCCATAAGTCTAACACCTCTTTCAAAATTTTACCTATTTCTATAAAAACATATTGTATATATACATATTATATGAGATATATACAATAATTAGCAATAGTATCTGTTATAATAATCTCATAAAGAACAGTTAAGGTTTAGTAACTTTCTTACCCGGGGATGTTATAGATACTAGCCAAAGTTATATTAATTTTGGAGGCGAATAAAAGATGAACAAATATGCAGTATATCATGTTACAGAGGCACCATATTCATATTCAAAGGATATAAATACATTAACTTTAAGAGTAAGAGCGGCAAAAGATGATATTAAAAAATGTATTGTTTATTATAAGGATAAGTACCTAGATAATAGTCCATATGAGGAAAAGGAGATGATTCTTGCTGCTAAATGTGAACTATTTGAATATTTTCAAACTGATATAAGTATTTTTAGAAATAGGTATCAATATTATTTTAAAATGATAGATTATAATGAAAATACACATTATTTAACTGAACGAGGAGTAAAGGATGATGACAGCTTAATATATCCTTATATCTTTCCATATATAGCAACTGAGGATGTTTATGAGGATGTAAAATGGATGCAAGAGTCTGTAGTCTATCAAATTTTTCCAGAAAGATTTTGTAATGGAGATGAAAGTATAAATCCAGAAGGTACTCTTCCATGGGGAAAGGAAGAAAATTTAAACTATTATTCAAGATATGGTGGAGATATAAAGGGAATTACAAAAAGATTAGATTATTTAGAGGAATTAGGAATTGATACAATTTATCTTACACCAATATTTAAATCTAAAACAGCACATAAATATGATACTAGTGATTATTTCAATATTGATCCGCAATTTGGAACTGTTGATGATGTAAGGGAATTAGTAGAGAATGCTCATGAAAAGGGGATTAAAATAATACTTGATGCTGTGTTTAATCACTCTGGTGAAGACTTCTTTGCGTTTAAAGATTTGCTTGAAAATCAGAAGAATTCTAAATATAAAGATTGGTATTTTATTGATAGTTATCCTGTTTCAATGGAAAATGAAAACTATTACACATTTGGACACAGACATTTTAATATGCCTAAATTAAATACTAATAATGAAGAAGTTAAAGAGTATTTATTAAAAGTAGGTGAATATTGGGTAAAAGAGATAGGAATAGATGGATGGCGTTTAGATGTATGTGATGAAATAGGACATGATTTTTGGAGAGCATTTAGAAAGCGAATAAAACATGTTAATAAAAATGCAGTCATAATTGGAGAAATAATGCATGAAGCAAATTCTTTTTTAAAGGGGGATCAGCTTGATAGTATTATGAATTATCCATTTAAAAATGCAGTTACAGATTTTTTTGCAAAAAGATCAATAAGTAGCTGTGAGTTTTCAGATATTTTAGCAAGTAATAGGATGTTATATATGGATTCTGTTACAAAGCAGATGTGGAATTTAATAGATAGTCATGATACAAAAAGATTTTTATCAGAATGTAATGATAATGTGACATTTATGAAATTAGCAGTTGCTTTCCAATTTACTTATTTAGGGGTTCCGTATATTTATTATGGTGATGAAATAGGGATGAATGGTGGAGATGATCCATTTAATAGAAGATGTATGATATGGGAAAAAGAAAATCAAAATAAGGATATGTTTGAATATTTTAAAAAGCTTATAAAAATAAGAAAAGATAATAAAGCTCTTATTTATGGAGAGTATAAAGAACTTTGCTGTGAAGATAATCTTATTGCATTTGAAAGAAATTATAATGATGAGCATATTGTAGTAGTTATTAATAATAATAATGAAGATAAAAAATTTATAAATGCTTATGAGTTAAGTGGAACAGATATTATGAATGGACAACAAATTGAAAAATCTTTAGAAGTTGATATTGACAAAATGAGTATAAAAATAATAAAAATAAATAATAAATAATTTAAAAATAAATTTGATTTTGAAAAGAGACATTAATCATAAAAAATGTCTCTTTTTATTTATAATACAATACTGTTCTATTAAAAATATATAAATAATATTGTGAAAAATTAAAGACTATTATTTTTAATTTCTTTTAAAATAAAAGTGATGATATAAACAACAAGATATTTTAAAAATCGAGCAATATTTACAAATGATAATGTGCTTATAAATTAGTAAATCCTTGATTTTCATATTAAAAATATAGTAAGATAATAATGATTGCTTTAAAAATAGCACATATGTTACTATTTTATATTACTAAAGATTTAAGAAAGATTAGGTTTTTATTAATATAAAAGGAATAGAAAACAGTACAAAAGATAAACATATTATTAAGCAAAATTTTAATAATAAATTAGTTTAATAATATAAATTTACACACGATAAAATGGAGGGAAAAACATGTATAGTAGTGATATTGATGTTATTACTAAAATGGCTGAAAAAAAGGCCAGAAATGCAAATGAAAAGACAGGAAAATATTTAGGAAGAGCTGTTGTTACTGGATTTTATATATTAGTAGCAATTATTCTTTCATATACAACAGGAGCTATTCTTTATCCTAAATACCCTGAAGTTTCTAAAGTAATTATTGCGGCAACATTCTGTTTTGCCATAGCGTTAATAGTATTTTTAAGTGGAGAGCTATTTACAGGTAATAATTTTGTAATGGCAGTAGGGTTATTTAAAGGGAAAGTTAGTGTTAGTTCTACATTAAAGGTATGGATTTACACATTTTTAGGAAATGCAGTAGGTCTTATTATATTTGCTTATTTGTTTATTAAAAGTGGAGCTTCTTTCACTCCGATTCAGCATTATATAGAATCTGTTGCGTATGCTAAATTAGAGTTACCAGCTTATCAAATGTTTTTAAGAGGTTTGTTATGTAACTTTATAGTTTGCTTAGCTTATTTATCAGGAATTAAGATGAAGTCAGAAAGCGGAAAGTTAATAATGATGTTCTTCTCTGTATTTGCATTTATTATTGCAGGATTTGAACATAGTATTGCTAACGTTGGTGTATTTTCTATAGCTTATTTTGCATTAGGTGGATTACCAATGGCGCTAGTATTCAAGAACTTATTCTTTGTTGTTTTAGGAAATATAATTGGTGGAGGCCTACTATTAGGCGGTTCATTAGTATATATAAGTACAGATGAAGAACATTAAAATTTAATTAGAAATAAAAGTGATATGATGTTAGAGTTAATTTTCATATTGCTTTTATTTTTTTATAGAAAAATATTTGTATTATAAGACATTTAGACCTAGCATTAAATTTTAAGGCTGGGTCTAAACTTATTGAATCAAATAGTAATAGAATAATTAATTTATATAAGAGAAGATAATTTTAGACAGTTGATATATACTAATGATAAAATATAATAAGAAATTTTATTTATGATCGATAAATAATTTAGTTAATAAAAGATGGTGAGCTAATGATTAAAGTAAAATTAGAAATAAATAAAAATAGAAAAATAATTTTTAAAGTTAAAGTAGATGAAAAAGATAGAAATAATATTTTTTTCAAAAGAGCTATAATTGAAGGAAAACCACTAAAAAAGGGTGCAAGATATAATTATGAAATTCCTCTTAGATTTTTTATACCTATATGTAGTAATGTGGGAGAAAATCAATTAATTATAGATAAAAACAGTATATTATCATACTTAGAGTTTTCGGATTATTATGATGAGAATTACTATACAGAAGTAATAGCTGATGCAAAATATATGAAGAAATGGAGAGAAGAGGGATGCCCAGATATTTATAAAATAACAATTGATCCTGAAACTTTGAAAGTAAATAAAGAAATTGCATTTAAAAAGCCACGTATGTCTTTAAACAATATAGATATTTGATAAATATGGAGATGAGTATGTACTATGGAACAAATTTATATAAAAAAGAAAAAACTTAGACAAGATATTCTTAACATAAGAAATAATATGAATGAAAGTCAAAAGAAAGATAAAGATAACTTTATTAGAGAAAAATTTTTAAAAAGTGAGTATTATAAAAAGTCTAATAAAATATTTATTTATATATCATACAGTTCGGAAATAAACACAATAGAAATCATTAATAAAGCATTGGATGATGGTAAAAAGATTTTTGTTCCAAGAACGATTTTTAAGACCAAAGTAATGGATGCAGTAAAAATTAATTCATTAAATAATTTGAAAAAAGATAGATATGGTATACCTGAACCGGCATTGCATGAGCCACATATTGATCCAGATGAACTTGATTTAATAGTTGTTCCTGGTGTTGCCTTTGATAAAGAAGGTGGAAGAATGGGGTACGGTGCAGGATATTATGATAGATACTTTAAAAAGATTTCTGAGGAAAGAAAAGAAGAAATAAAAAAAGTAGCATTGGCATATGATTTTCAAGTTATTGAAGAAGTACCTATGGACAAGCAAGATGTTAAAATTGACTGTATTATAACAGAAAAACAAATTATTAAATAATAGTATTATTGAAGGTGAAATAAAGCTATGAAATACAATGAAAGTAATTTTACTTATTTAAAATTAACTACTTTAAATAAATATTATCAATACTTATTAAAAGCAGAGTGTGCGTGTGAAGATTTTCCTAAGATGACTAAAATAATAGCAAGGAGAGTAGTTGATGCATTTGTAAGGGAGTTATCAATTTCTTATGGAATCAATTCTAATATTGCTACAGGTCAAATGGTTAAAATGCTGCGATACAATGAAGAATTTTCAATTCCTGAAGAAATATATGATTATATTCAAATAATAAGAGTGAATGGAATAGGAATAACCTTGTATAGAAGCAGAGAGAAAAGAATAGAGAAGCATCCAATTGAAATTCTGGAATTAATCCATAGGATTTTTTGTTGGTATTTAAGAATAAAAGAAACTGAAACCATAAGTAAATTTATAGATTTAAGTTTTAAGGCACCAAAAACTATTGAATTTGAAAAAAATGAATTAAGAAAGATAAAGAGAGATATTCAATTAAAAAATAATCAGATTAATAATTTAAGAGAAAAGATTATTGAACTTGCAATGAACTCAAAAAGTGTAGGTGAACTTAATAGGATTATAATAGCTATTAAACAAGAAAAAGAAGAATTAGAAAAACAAGAATCATTTTTTACAGAAGTAATAAATTCTCATAAATATGAAATAGAAGAAGTACATAAGATATATGAAAGAGAAATACGAGAAGTTGATTTAGTAAAGGACGAATGTGTTGAGAATCATAGATTACTTGCTAAAAAAGAAAGTCTTTTAGTAAGAGCGGAGCTTGATAAACAACAAATAAGATCAATAATTGATAATCTTGAGGAAGATGAAGATATTATTAATAAAAGAAAAGATAATATTGAAAAACAGCTTGAATCTATTAGATTATCATATGAAAAGTCTTTAGGTTTAACTAATAGATATCAAGATGAAAGTGAAACAATAATTTTTACTTATGATGAAAATTTAAAAAAGTTACTAAGTAATGACAAGTCAGAAATAATTTCAGAGTTAAATTTTGAAGATAGTAAATTTTATAATAAAATAACAGAATATAATAAATTAATTGAAGATACAAAGAAAAAAATCACTTTATTCAAAGGAATACTTGATGATAGAATTAGACATTTAGTAAAATATGATGATTTTTACAATGCCTTTTTAAATCTTAATGGTAATAAATTAAGAATTTTGTATAGTATGGTAAGCAATTGGAATAAGAATAATTCAAATATACTATCTAAATCGAAAGAGTGGTTATTAAATCGAAGCAATGAGGAATCACTTTTAGATATGGTAAATAAAACATTAGAAGAGATAAAAAGTCTTTCGGATGATCAAATTAAATTATCATTGTATTATAAAGTTTTAAGGATTTCTGGTGTTCAGATTAAAAATATATGTAATAGAAAAAACTTTATTAAAGCTGTAGATAGTATGGTTCAAAGTGCATATGTTACTTTATTAGAAAATAAAGATTTTAACTACTATTTGTCAAAGACTCATTCAATCAAAGTATGTTATATGAAAAAAGTAATTGAAAAGCTAAAAAGCAGATATAAAAATATAAAGATAAAAGACGAATTAGTATATAGGATATATGATGAGATTGTTAAAATAAGTTTTAAAAATGAAGTTTATTTTACAGAATCATTAAAGATCGATGTTAAAAATGAACACGCTTTAAAAAATTCTATAAAGAAACAGCCTTTTGATTTTTTATCAATAATTATTGAAGTTGGTGAAGAAGCTGATTATAAGTTTGTATATGGAATTATTTTTGAAATATTAAAAGATATTACAGTTAATAATTATAATACTACAGGAGAGCAACTTTCTTTAGAAAAATTTTTGACAGGTTCTTTCAGAATTATGCTATTTATATCTAGTAATGATGTATTAAATAGTAGGGACTTAGAAGAAGTAATTGTCTTATTTGTTGGTGAAGTTCTGATAAGTGATTCAATAATTAATTACGATAAAATTGATTTTGATAGCTACAATAGAATGATTGAAGTGTGGAAAAGTAAACAGATTTTTTATAAAGATAAGCTTAATGAGAAAAATGATATTGATAATGAATTAGAGGCTATAGTGGATGAAAAGCTTAATCTTGAAAGTAATATAGAAGCCTTAAATAGTGAGGAAAAAACATTGAAACAAAAGTATGCAAGTTATGAAGAAGAGTTTAAGCATATGGTGTTTTCATCAGAAAAAAGTAATGTTCTTGAGTCCTATGGAAAATACAAAGAATTTAAGAGTAAAATGCAAGAATCAAGAAGTTCTAATAATATAAGTAGCGAAAGTTCAATAATAGAAACATGGGTTGAACAGGCATCAAAGATGATAAATGAATCAAATTTGGCACAATCAGAAATAAAGCTTATAGAAGAAGCCAAGAAAAGTGGATTTTTTGAAAGGGAGTTAAAAGTATTTACTGATCTTCAAGAATGGCTCAAAGATATTGAAAATGATCTTTATAATAATAGAAAAATACTTAGAGAAAAAGAAGAAGAATTTTCTTTAATGAAATCAAAAGCAGAGAAGTTAAGTGAATATTTAGATACACTCAAAGAAATATATCCCGATATTGAGTAATATTTATAATTTTAAATTCACTAATTTTCATTATTGGAGTATAATTATATTAATTTTATTAAAATTTTTACAATGTTAATATACATTGTAAAAATATGAAGTGAAAAATTATATGATTAACATTTTAAGGGGGCTTAAACATATGAAAATTGAAACTAAATGCTTACATGAGGGTTATAAGCCAAAAAATGGTGAACCTGTAGCACTACCTATTTATCAAAGTACAACGTACAGATATGATAATACAGATGAAATTGGAAAGTTATTTGATTTAACAGCTGATGGTCATATGTATTCACGTATATCAAATCCGACAGTAGGAGCTGTTGAAGAAAAAATAGCTTCTTTAGAAGGAGGAATTGGTGCACTTTGTACAACATCAGGTCAAGCAGCTTCACTTATAAGTGTATTGAATATTATGGGGGCAGGAGATCATATTGTAAGTGCAGCGACTATATATGGTGGAACAATCAATCTTTTTGCAGTTACACTTAAAAAATTTGGTATAGAGTGTACGTTTGTTGATGCAGATGCAAGTGAAGAAGAAATTCAAAAAGCATTCAGACCAAATACAAAAGCTGTATTTGGAGAAACAATTGCAAATCCTGCCATATGTATATTCGATATTGAAAAGTTTGCAAAGATTGCACATAAGAACAATGTTCCTCTTATTATAGATAATACATTTGCCACTCCGGTTTTATGTAGACCTATTGAATTTGGAGCAGATATAGTTGTTCATTCGACTACAAAGTATATGGATGGTCATGCTGTACAAATTGGCGGAGTAATTGTTGATAGTGGTAATTTTGATTGGACAAATGGAAAATTTCCAGAGTTTACACAACCAGATGAATCTTATCATGGAATAGTGTATACAGAGAAATTTGGAAAAGCAGCATACATAACAAAGGCAAGAGTTCAGCTTATGAGAGATTTAGGCATGTATCCATCAGCTCAAGCAGCTTTTCTTCTAAACCTTGGCTTAGAAACACTTCCAGTGAGAATAGAAAAACACTGCAGAAATGCAGAAAAAATTGCAGAATATTTAAATTCTCATGAAAAGATAGAGTTTGTTAATTATCCAACTCTTTCAGATAATAAATATTATGATATAGCTAAAAAGTATCTTCCAAATGGATGTAGTGGAGTAGTTTCTTTTTCAATAAAGGGAAGTAGGGAGGATGCAATAAGATTTATGGATAGCTTAAAGTTATGCGAAAATGTAGTTCATGTTGCAGATATACGTACATGCGTGCTTCATCCAGCAAGTGCTACACATCGTCAATTAAATGATGAACAGCTTGTTGCAGCAGGTATAACTCCAGGGCTTGTAAGATTATCCGTTGGTCTTGAGAATATTGATGATATAATTGGAGACGTAAAACAAGCATTAGAGCAAGTTTAAGATTAGTATAATTAAAAGAACTTAGTGTATATACTAAGTTCTTTTTAATTATATTATTATAAAAATTTATTATCTTTCTTTGTTAGCAACTTCAGATACGATTCTGTCTACGAATGCATTTAAGTCCATAGCACCTTCATCATCGTTCTTTCTGCTTCTTACAGAAACCTGATTATTTTCAGCTTCTTTTTCACCAACAACTAAGATATATGGAGTTCTTTCAAGTCTAGCTTCTCTAATTTTGTAACCAATTTTTTCAGCTCTGTAGTCAGTCTCAACTCTTATACCTTTATCTTTTAATGCTTTAGTTACCTTTTCAGCATAATCATTATATTTATCTGAAAGTGGTAAAATTTTAGCTTGAACTGGAGATAACCATGTTGGGAATGCACCAGCATATTCTTCTATAAGCATTGCAAGTGTTCTTTCATAACATCCGATTGATGATCTATGAATGATGTAAGGACGTTTCTTTTCACCATTCTTATCAATGTATGTCATATCAAATCTTTCAGCTAAAGCAAAGTCGATTTGTACTGTGAATAAAGTATCTTCTTTTCCGTGTACATTTCTGAATTGTAAGTCAAGCTTTGGACCATAGAATGCTGCTTCATCATCAGCTTCAACATAGTTTATTTTTAAGTGGTCTAATATATTTCTCATAGTATCTTGAGTGTGGTTCCAAGCATCAGGATCATTAATATATTTTTCTGTATTGTTTGGATCCCATTTTGAGAATCTATAAGTTATCTTTTCAGCAATTCCTAGAGTTCCCATAAGGTATTGAATTAATTCAACAACTCCTTTGAATTCTTCTTCTAATTGTTCTGGTGTAACAATTAAGTGTCCGTCAGCTAATGTAAATTGTCTAACTCTTATAAGACCATGCATTTCTCCAGATGCTTCATTTCTGAATAGAGTAGAAGTTTCTGCATAACGTATAGGAAGATCTCTATAGCTGTGTTGTTCAGCATTGTAAATAGTATATTGGAAAGGACAAGTCATTGGTCTTAATGCGAAAACTTCATCATCCTTTTCTTCATCACCTAATACAAACATACCATCTTTATAATGATCCCAGTGTCCTGAAACCTTGTATAAATCACTTTTAGCCATAAGTGGAGTTTTAGTTAAAACATAACCTCTTTTTTCTTCTTCATCTTCAACCCATCTTTGAAGAGTTTGAACGATTTTAGCTCCTTTTGGCATTAATAGTGGAAGACCTTGACCAACCTTCTCGTCAGTAGTGAATAATTTTAATTCTCTTCCTAATTTGTTATGATCTCTTTTCTTAGCTTCTTCTAAAGCTTCTAAGAATTCATCAAGTTCAGCTTTCTTTAAGAATGCAGTTCCATAGATTCTTGTAAGCATTTTGTTCTTTTCGTTACCTTTCCAGTAAGCACCAGCACTTCTAGTAAGCTTTATAGCTTTGATGTTCTTTAACGACATAACGTGAGGTCCAGCACATAAATCAGTGAAATCACCAATTTTGTAGAATGAAATAATTTCATCTTCAGGAAGATCATTAATTAACTCTACCTTGTATGGTTCATCTTTCATTAATTCTAAAGCTTCGTCTCTTGGAAGTTCAAATTTTTCAATTGAAGGATTTTCTTTTATTATTTTTTTCATTTCTGCTTCTAATTTTTCTAAATCAGCAGATGTGAAAGCAGTATCTCTATCGAAATCATAGTAAAATCCAGTAGCAATAGAAGGCCCAATTGCTAATTTAGTTTCAGGGAATAGTCTTTTTACAGCATAAGCTAAAACGTGAGATATACTATGTCTTACAGCATCCTTTCCTTCTTGTGAATCGAATGTACAAATACTTAATTCTACATCTTCATTAACTATTGTTCTAAGGTCGCAAACCTTTCCGTTTATTGTTCCACAAAAAGCATTTCTAGCAAGGCCTTCGCTGATTGATTTAGCAATGTCTAAAACTGATACACCAGCTTCAAATTCTTTAACAGATCCATCTTTTAAAGTAACTTTAATCATTTTAAATCTCCTCTCAATATGTAAGTGAATTATTTTTATATTTATTAATTTAAGTTTGTTTAAACTTAAATATTGTTACAAAATGAAAATAAAAAAACTCCATCTCTAAAACTATAGAGACGAAGTAATATCCGTGGTTCCACTCTAATTACCTGAAGAAAGATATAAACTTAATATAAATTATAAAAATATAAAAATATAATTTATCTAGTTAAATACCTTAAAATAGGTCACTTGAAATTATCGTAACGTGATAATAACGGGTCTTATTAGGACCACTCAGAGGTGGTTTTCAGTCTAAAGTTATTTAAGAATACTCACACCAGTGTATTCTCTCTCTGAAAAATAAGATTTTAGCTTACTGTCCTCATCAACGTGTTATCTTATAATAAATACAATTATAATGATTGATTTTTTCTATGTCAACAATATAATACAAAAAAGTAATTGGATATATTTATTATATTTATAAATTCATTACAATATGTGTAGACTAAAAAAATAAAAAATATAAATTATATAGGCAAAAACTGTTGAAAAAGTAAAAACGAAAATCATTGATTTTAAAGATTAGAGTTGTATAATAATGTTATGCAGATGTGGCGGAATTGGCAGACGCACTAGACTTAGGATCTAGCGCCAATTGGTGTAAGGGTTCGACTCCCTTCATCTGCACCATTGTTAAAAATTAAAAGTGCTCTGATACAAAATACTTATAATTTTGTTGTACGATTTTTTTTATAAATAAAGCATCATTCTTTTTGAAAATTAAGAATGATGCTTTTTATATTATACTTCCATATTTCGTATTAAATTGTCTAAGGTTAAATTAACGATCATTTCTTCTGTATAAAATTTCTCGCCCATTATTTTGAATATTATGTCTGTTTTTTTATAGCCTTCTTTATATAATTTAAGATTTTTAGTTATTCTTTTTAAAGTATTATTAGGTATTTTTAATTCTGAAGCCAGCTCTTTAAAGTAGTAATAATCCTTTGGAAGCATTTCAAAAAGTTTATTTTGAAGATCTAGCTTGTACCTAAGATCTACTTCTTTACAGTGATGAGGACCATATTTACCACGATGATGGTAAGGGCATAAATATTTGTAATTTAATTCTATATCAAAACCGCCTTCGCTTCTATGAACAATATGATGTATATCAGCTTGGGCATTGCATATTTCACATAAAGCCAATTATTAATCCTCCTTAAATGCTGTACTAAATTAATATAAGTCTGCTTAAAATATAATATAAGACTAATATGGGTTGTCTTAATCAAAATTACGACAAACAACAGAATTTGTTGATGTTATTATTATAATTTAATAGTAATAAAATAGCAATTTTTAGACTTACATTATAAATTAACAAAATAGTAATAAAATAGAAAGAAAGTGGGCAATATATTAAAATGATAAACAATAAAGTGAAATTATAAGGTAAACTAAACTTGTAAATAAAGTACAATATACCTTATAATAAAAGTAAGGAAATTTTATAGTACATTATATTAAAATTATGTAGGGAAGGTGAAGAAAAAATGAGAGAAAACTATAATTCTTTTGATTACTGGGAAAACGTTATCCGAGAGAATAAAACCATTAGAGGACATATGTTTATGCAGAAACCACCTACAGAAAAAAGTTTATATTTCCATACATTAATATTTAGTAAGGGAAATGGGATGAATAATATATGGGGATATTTTCCTAATGTGAAAAGCTTAATAGGATATTTACAATACTCATTTCTTCAAGAATCTTTTTACAAATGGATACATGGAAAAGATAAATTAATAACTAGAATACCTAGCATTTCTGTTGAAAAAGTAATAGAAGATGGTGAAAGAGCAAAAAAAATAACAAAAGAGATAGCTGATAAAATGAAAAAGGATTATCAATTTCTTAGCAAGTTATGGGATATGCCATCTAGAGATGCAGAAAGAGAACTAAAGAAATTTTTAAGAGAGTTCAATAAAAAATGGATTGGAGATAATAGAGAGTTCTTATATATAAAATTATTTAAATCTCCAAAAGAAGTTGGTGATTTTGTAGTATCATCAGCAACTATAACTAATTCAGAAGGTGAATTAGAAAGTAAAATAGGTATGAAAATAGATGAGTGGTTAAACCTATGTGAAAATACATTAAAAGATAAAAAATGTGCAGAAAAATTTAGACAGATTTTATTAAAGCGATTAAGTGAAGTATTATAATAAAAAACATCTCCTTGACTAATGTCAAAGAGGTGTTTTTTTACTTTACTGTTTTATTAGTTAACAGAAGCTATGCTTTGAGCAGAAATCCCAAGCATTTCTCCAGTAAATCCAAGACCTTCTTCTGTTGTAGCTTTAATATTAATTTGGTTAATATCAATATTAAGTGCTTTAGCTATGTTTTTTCTCATAGTCTCAATATGTGGACTCATTTTTGGCTTTTGTGCAATTATTGTAGCATCGATATTGTTAATAGAATATCCATTTTCAAAAATAATTCGTCCTGTTTCTTCAAGTAAATTTATGCTTGATATTCCTTTATATTTTATATCTGTATCTGGAAAATGTCTTCCAATATCGCCTAAAGCGCATGCACCAAGCAGTGAATCCATTATAGCATGAAGAAGGACATCGGCATCAGAATGACCTAAAAGACCTTTTTCAAAAGGGATTTCAACTCCTCCAATTATTAGTTTTCTATCTTCAACTAATTTATGAACATCATATCCCATTCCAATTCTCATGTTTATCACCTCAATATATTATTTCTAAAATATATTTTAGCATAATATATTGAATAAAATAAGTTGCAAAGAGTAGGTAAACATTTACATAATTGTATATATGAATTAAGTCTAATTAATAAATTTTATTAACTAAAGCTTTGTTATTTGTATTAATTGTAGGTATTTCACTATTAGAAATAGTTGTTCTATTAGTAAAATAGTTAATCATTTTATTAAAAGTAAAGTGAAAGAAGTTGATTCGACGTTTTTTAGTAAAATCTACGTATATAATTTTCTTTTTCATACACCAATCTCCTAAATATTGATTTTATATTTATATTTTAAGTATATAAAATTTTATAGATGCATAAATTTCTATGCTATAATATATAGTATGAGAAATTTATAAAATTGATATTAATGTTTAAAGAGGGGTTAACTATATGGATAGCTTAAGTTTTAATAAAAATAAATATATATTTACTTCAATGCCTAATATTTCATTAGTAAGCAATTCTGTAGATGATAGTAGAAGTAAACAGGTTTCTTTATTTTTAGAAGAACTGTCCTCATATAATATTATACTTAAAGATCTGGTTAATTATCCATTAAATGAAGAAAAGAGAAATATATCTTTAAATGTATCTTATTACATTATGGAAAATGAAGAAATAAGTGAAAAGTTAGAGCGAAAAAAAGAACTTCCTATAAAAGATTTATGCAAAGATATACGAATAAATAGAGAACGAATTGAAGATATGAAGGACTACATAGTTGCATACTATTTGATTCTTAGAAATCCAAACTATAAAATAATACAAGATACTTTAAAAATAAAACTTAAAGAAGATAGTGATAAAGTAAAAAGCATAGGAGTAGCTAAAAAAAATACAATATATAAAGGAGTTGTTATAAAGTCTTTTAAGAAAAGTGCATATATAATAACTTCAATTGGTGAATTTGTAAAGATAAAAACAAATAGAAAAGTAATAATTGGACAACTATCAGATGGAAAAGAGTGTACAAGACTAGGAAAATATAAAATACATATTGCAATAGGTTTGATGATATTAATGATGATTGGTTGTGCAACTGTAATTGATTATAGAAAGACTGAAAGTATAGTTATAGTAGAAACAACTTCAAATATTAAAATGCATGTAAATAAGTATGGAAAAGTAATATATGCTTATTCACCAACAGAAAAAGGAAAGATTTTAATATCAAGTATAAGTATTGAGAGCGAAAATATAGATGAGGCAATAGAAGAAATATTTGAATATGCTTTTTCAAATGAAATGATTGATACAAGTAAAAAAACTTTAATAACAGTTTCAGGAAAGAGTTTAGATTATGGTGCTTTACCTAAAACAAATAAATTTATATCTGAAAATAAAATACCTATAGTTATAAATAATTCTGGAAATGAGCAAAAAATGCCTGAATATATCTCAGAAGAATAAAACAAACACATTATATGACAAAAATAATATATGTCATATAATGTGTTTTTTATTTTAAGACTATAGTCTATAGTTCAATAATTTTAATTATTAATCCATAAATACTTATGTTATTTAGCTGTATTTTTTAATAGGTTTTTGAACGTATTCATATCATAAGAAGAACTTATATATATTCTATCAAGTTTATATATGTCATCAGTTCTATCAGAAAGACCTAATTTTGTAGTAAAGCCCATTTTATATCCTGCATCTTTAGCTGCTTTTATTGTATTATCATTGTAATCTCCAAAAGGATATGCTAAGGAGAGCACTTCTTTACCCGTTATTTTTTCAAGAATATTCTTAGAATTTTTCAATTCTAGTAATTGTTCATCATAACTCATTGTATCAAGATGTACATGATTTACAGTATGACTCTCTATATCAATACCGTAATCAGACATTTCTTTTATTGCTTCTTCAGAAAGATAATAAGATCCATCTAATGAATTACCAACACAGAATATTGTAGCTGTCATATTTAATTCTTTTAACATTGGAAATGCTTCTGTATAGTTATTCATATATCCATCATCAAAAGTTATAAGGATACTTTTTTCTGGAATTGGTTTATTATTTTCAATATGATCGTAAAGTTCTGTCATTGTAATGGTGACATAATTATTATCATTTATATAATCAAGTTGTTCTTTTAGCTTTTCAGGAGTTATAGTAACTTCATTGGCTGCATTTTCATCGACTGAATGATAATACAAAACAGGAATACCGATATTGTCAGATGTTAAAGAAACATTTTCAAATCTATTTTTTTTATTATTATTTTTTATACTATCATCAATGGATTCAATTAAATTTGAATATACACTATTTTCAGATTTATTATCCGAATTGACAGAGCTGTTATTATTTTTACTAGTAACACCATTGATAAAGATATAAGCAAGTATTAAAAAAGTAATTGATAACAGAATTATTATTATATATTTAAGGTTCTTATTTTTCGTGGTCATAAAATTTTAAACCTCCTATATTTTGATATATATATATTACATATGTAAGTATAGATAAGTATTAAAATTTTATCAATAAAATAATATATTTTAGAGAAAAATAAAGTAGATTAACTTGTTATTTTTGATAATACATAAAGAAAAATAATGAGAGATATACTATAAATTAGAATAATAATAGAAAAGTATAGCATAATAAATAAGTAGTACAACTTATTCACATTATCCACAATAGCATGTGGATAAACTGTTATAAATTTGTTTATAAACAAATTATTACATGTGAAAAATGTGGATATATATACTAATATATCGGAAAAAGAAAATATATTGGGAGTGGTGTAATGAAGTTATCAACAACGTTTATGGGAATGTTTATTATAGGTAGTATGTTATGCACAGGTTATAAACAAAATTTGTACACAACATGTGAATTATATTTTAATAATGTTATTACTCTTGTGGAAAAGTCAATAAATAAAGATGTAAAGTATTTAAAAGAAGATTTAAGAATTCCTCAATTCAACAATGGAAAAAATCCAGATAATATAAAAATAATTAATATAAAAATAAATAATGATATATTTCCTAAAGTTAATGAAGCTGAACAAACGGCATCTGAGTATTATGGAGATTTGCATGTAGAAAAACCACAATTTCCATTTGAAATTTATTCAAGATATACAGTTACAATAAACAATAATTCTATAATAAGTTTATATAATGATTATTATGAGTTTCTTGGAGGGGCTCATGGGTCAACTATAAGGACGTCATATACAGTTGATAAAGAAGCTGAAAAGTTACTTAATCTAAAGGAACTATTTACATCTGATTATGATTATAAATCAATAATCAATGATGAAATAAAAAAGCAGATTGCTGCTGAACCTGATAAATATTTTGAATCGGCAGACAACTTTAAGGGTATAGGAGATAGTCAGAATTTTTATATAAGAGGGAAAAATTTAATTATTTATTATCAGCAATATGAAATAGCACCTTATGTTGCTGGAATACCTGAATTTAATATACCTTTAGAGAAATTTGGATCTGATTATAAATATGCTAATTCAAAAATATAAATAAAAAATTTAGTATGAAAGATCTTGTTATGTTTCATACTAAATTTTAATAATAGAATCTTTATTAAGTTAATAAATACTTAAATACATTTTAAATTTTTTGAGAGTTATGAGAATTAGTATTTTTATTTCCTCTAAAACCATAACCATCAGAAATAGTTCGTCCTATACTTGTAATTTTTCCTGTAATACATCCACGGCAATGTGCAGGGGTATCACCAGTGCAAATTTTACCTGGATATAATGCATACAATTTTCTGTATTCACCTTCTGTAACATTAGGCATAACTACATTAGCACCAGCTTGAAGTGCTTGTATTCTTCCATTTGGAGCTAAAGATTCCATAGCAGTTGTAGCAGGAATGTTTATATCAGGTAGAAGAAGTCTCGTTATTGCCATAACTTTTAATGCTAATGTAAGAGTACCGCCTTCAGCATTTTTTAATGGAGTATCTTCATTGGGTATAAAGGGACCAATGCCAATCATATCAGCATTGATTTCTTTAAAAAATAGTATATCTTTTGCAATTGATTCTAAAGTTTGTCCTGGAAGCCCAATAAGGATACCGCTACCAACTTCATAACCTAATTTGTCTAAGTCTTTTAAACATTGAATTCTCTCATTAAAACTCATTCCAGGATCCATAGTTTCATAAAGTTTTTTATCAGTGGTTTCTATGCGTATTAAGTATCTATCAGCACCTGCATTTTTAAATGCTTTATATTGATCAAAAGTCTTTTCGCCAAGGCTTAGAGTAAGTGCAACACCTAATGATTTTATTTTTTTTATGATACTTACCATTTTTTCAGTAGTAAAATAATCATCTTCACCACCTTGAAGTACTAATGTTTTATACCCATATTGAACTGCTTTTTTAGCAAAATCTATTATTTCTTCTTCTGTTAATCTATATCGCTTTAAATTGGCATTATCTCTTCTAAGGCCACAATACATACAATTTCTTTTACATATGTTAGTGAATTCTATAAGACCTCTTAAATGAACCATATTACCAAGATATTTTTCACGAATATCATCAGCAGCTTTAAAAAGCAGTTCATTAATAGAATCATTTTGTAATAGACTTAAAATTTCAAATTCGCTTAAATCATGAGTTGATTTAGCTTTTTCAATGATACTGTTCATTACTTCCTCCTAGAGTTAAATATTAATACAATTATATAATAAAATTACAAATAAGGACAATATTGATATTAAAGTGATTATTATAGTAAAAAATGACTAAAATATTAAAATAAGTTATAATATAATGATATACAATAAGGAGGTTTGGTTATGACAGGTCTTGTATTAGAAGGTGGAGCATTTAGAGGGTTATTTACAGCAGGTGTTTTAGATGCATTATTGGATATAGGAGCTGATTTTAAATACGTTGTAGGGGTATCAGCTGGTGCAACAAATGCATATTCATATATATCAAAGCAAAAAGGACGAAATTTAGAGATTATGGAAAAGTTCTTGGACCATAAAAGGTATGTTGGATATGGAAATTTAATAAGATGTAAATCAATTATGGATTTAGATTTTGTTTTTGATGAGATACCAAATAAACATTGTATTTTTGATTACGATACTTTCTATAGTTATGATGGAAAAATGCTTGTAGGAGCTTTTAATATTGAAACAGGAAAAGTTGAATATTTTGATAAGGATTCACTTGATGATAAAAATATGATTTTACGAGCAAGTTGTGCTATACCATTGATGTTTCCATTTGCAAAGATAAATGGTAAATTATATGCTGATGGAGGATTAAAAGATTCTATACCAATAAAAAAATCCATAGTAGATGGTAATAAGAAAAATGTAATTGTATTAACTAGAAATGAAGGATATGTAAAAAAACAGTCAAAAGCTAATAAATTAACATATAAACTTTATAAAAATAAATATCCTAAGCTTGCAGATGTACTAAATAATAGGTATTCAGAATATAATAGTCAGATAAAATTTTGTGAAGAATTAGAAAAAAAGGGCGATGCTATTATAATAAGACCTACAGTAAAAATGGATGTATCTAGATTTGAAAGAGATAAGAATAAACTTAAAGAAATATATAATAATGGTTATAATTTGATAATTAATGATAAGGAGAAAATTCGTAGTTTTTTGTAAAAAAGATACTATAAGTTAGAATGAGGGCATTGAAATATGTTAGAGCAAGATAAAAATTCAAAAGTATATGAACAAGTAATTGAAGAAATTAAAAATCAAATAAAAACTGGTAAGCTAAAAAAGGGAGATAAATTACCATCAGAAAGAGATATGGTTGAATTATTTTCTGTTTCACGTACATCAGTAAGGGAAGCAATGAGAGCATTAGAAGTTATTGGACTTATTGAAAGAAAACAAGGTGCTGGAAATTACATAAAAACTAATTTTGATGACTCACTTTTTGAACCTATTTCAGTTATGTTTATGCTTCAAAAAAATTCTCTAGACGATATAGTTGAATTGAGAGAAATTTTAGAAAGTTATTGTATAAAGCTTGCAGTAAGAAATATATCTGAAAGCGAGATTGAAACAATAAGTGAAATAATGGAGGAAATGTATCAAGCAAAAAATGAAGAAGAAAATTTAGCATTAGATATAAAACTTCATTATCTTCTAATTAAGGCATCAAAAAATATATTACTAATTAATATAATTTCAGTAATATCTCAAATTATGGATGAATCAATAAAGGAATTCAGAAAGAAAATTCTTTATGAAGAAAATAATAGAGCTAAGCTATTATCTATACATGAGAAATTAGTTAATGCTATGAAAGAACGTGATACTGTTAAGGCTGTTGATGCAATAGAAGAACATTTCAAATTAATTAGAAAATACTATAAATAAAAATAAGCTGAAATCAAATTGATTTCAGCTTATTTTATTTATTTAAAAAAAGAAAAGATACAGTTAGTATAGTTTGTTAATTATAAAGCAAATTTAATTAAGAAAATAATAAATAGGAAATTTTTTGATTTACATAATATAATTTTATTTCTTTGTTTAATTATAAAAAACTTAGGAAATAGCTATATTTACAATTATTATATATAAATGAACTTGTAAACATTTACTGTTAAAAAAATAACAATTATTTACAATGTATAATTATGGAATTATAATTATACTTGTAAGTGGTAATACCAATTATGTTAAGAGCATTTTATATTCAGTATAAAAATTGTGCGTATTTTATATTGTGATAACAGAAATAGTTTGCGTTTCTGTAATCCTATATTTTAGATATTAAAGTGTATGGGAGGAATTGTGTATGAATATTTTAGTATGTATTAAACAAGTGCCAGGAACTTCTAAGGTCGAAGTGGATCCAGTTACAGGAGTTCTAAAAAGAGATGGTATAGATTCAAAGATGAATCCATACGATTTGTATGCATTAGAAACAGCATTAAGAATAAGGGAAGAAAAAGGTGGGACTATAAAAGTTTTAAGTATGGGACCACCACAAGCTTTAAGTGTAATTAAGGAAGCATACTCAATGGGGGTAGATGACGGTGTGCTTTTATCTGATAGAAAATTTGGTGGAGCAGATGTATTGGCTACATCTTATACATTGTCTCAAGGTGTAAGAAAAATGGGTGATTTTGACTTAATAATATGTGGAAAGCAGACAACAGATGGAGATACTGCACAAGTTGGTGCAGAAATAGCAGAATATCTTGGAATACCACATGCGGCTAATATTGAAAAAATATATAGTATTGATGAAGAATCTATAACAGTAGATATGGACATGCCTGAAACTACAGAGAAAATAAAAATACAATATCCTTGTTTAATAACCGTAGATAAAGGGATTTTTGAACCAAGATTGCCATCATATAAAAAGAAATTAACTACAAAGGACAGAGAAATTAAAATTTTAAGTTTAAATGATTTTAATGATAAAGAAGAAAATAATTATGGATTAAACGGTTCAGCTACTCAAGTTGAAAGAATATTCCCACCTACAGTTAATACCGACAGAGAAATGTGGACAGGTAAATCGGAAGAATTGACAGATAAGATATTAAACAAATTAAAAGAAGTAAAATTTATTTAATAAAGATTCTAGAATTCATTAGATTATATTTGGGAGGAGAAAAAGTTTATGGGTAAGTTAATAGTTAATCAAGAGAAAATTAAAGATATTGAAGAAATGATAAAAATATGCCCATTTGGAGCAATTGAATATATTGATGGTAAAATTCAGATGAATGCAGCATGTAAAATGTGTAAGCTTTGTGTGAAAAAAGGACCAAAGGGTGCTATAGAATATATTGAAGATCAGATAAAGGAAATAGATAAAGATGAATGGAAGGGAATTGCTGTTTATGTTGATCATGTAAAGGGGAAAATACATCCTGTTACTTATGAGTTAATAGGAAAAGCAATTGAATTGGCAGAAAAAATAAATCAGCAGGTTTATGCAGTATTTATTGGAAACAATATATTAAGTGAAGCAGAAGAATTATTACATTATGGAGTTGATAAAGTATTTGTATATGATGATGAAGAACTAAAAGACTTTAGAATTGAATCGTATACATCTGCATTTGAAGATTTTATAAACAATAATAAGCCAACAGCCATACTAGTTGGTGCAACAACAATAGGAAGATCTTTAGCACCTAGGGTTGCAGCTAGATTTAAAACTGGTTTGACTGCTGATTGTACTGTTTTAGAAATGAAAGAAAATACAGATTTAGTTCAGATAAGACCAGCATTTGGAGGCAATATAATGGCTCAAATAGTAACTCCAAATTCAAGACCACAGCTAGCAACAGTTAGATATAAAGTTATGGAGGCACCAGAAAGATCAGAGACTGCAAAAGGAGAAATAGTAACATGTAATGTTGATAAGGAAAAATTAAAATCAGGAATAAGCGTTATTGAAATAAAAGAAAAAATTATAGAACGTGGAATAAGTGATGCAGAGGTTATTGTTGCAGCTGGAAGAGGCGTAAAATCAGAAAAGGATTTGAAAATAGTTAAGGAGTTAGCAGAAGCATTAGATGCTGAATTTGCATGTACAAGACCACTTATTGAGGCTGGATGGGTTGATGCAAAAAGACAGATTGGATTAAGTGGAAGAACTGTAAGGCCTAAATTAATAATAACTTGTGGAATATCTGGAGCTGTTCAATTTTCAGCTGGAATGAACAACTCTGACTGTATTATTTCTATTAATACTGATTCAAAAGCACCTATATTTAAAATTTCTCACTATGGAATTGTAGGGGATATATATGATATCATTCCACAATTAACAGAGAAAATCAAAATGGTAAAGGAGAGATAGAGATATGGGCAATAAATACAAAAACATTGAAATAGAAGATTATGAAAGCATATTAGAATTAATAGGCAATGATAAAGAAAGAGTGTTTTTTAGAGATGAAGTAAATGAAGATTATAGTCACGATGAACTTGGTGGAATAAAGAAGATGCCAGATATAGTAGTTCAAGTATTATGTACTGATGAAGTATCAAAAATAATGAAATATGCTTACGATAATAATATACCAGTAACTCCAAGAGGATCTGGTACAGGACTTGTTGGGGCAGCAGTTCCATTAGAGGGCGGAATAGTTATAGATTTAAGTAAAATGAATAAAATATTAGAGCTAGATGAAGAGAATCTTACATTAACATTAGAACCAGGCGTTTTATTAATGGAAATTGGAAAATATGTTGAAGAAGCAGATTTATTTTATCCACCAGATCCAGGTGAAAAGTCAGCAACAATAGGTGGAAATATAAGTACAAATGCAGGTGGTATGAGGGCAGTAAAATATGGTGTTACAAGAGATTATGTGCGTGGACTTGAAGTAGTTCTTCCTAATGGTAATATAGTAAATTTAGGTGGAAAGGTTGTTAAAAACAGCTCTGGATATGCATTAAAGGATTTAATGATTGGATCTGAAGGAACTTTAGGAATAGTTACAAAGGCAATACTAAGACTACTTCCTTTACCAAAAAAATCTTTAAGCCTTTTAATACCTTTTAATACCCTTGAAAATGCAATAAAAACAGTTCCTAAAATAATTAAATCAAAATCTATACCAACAGCTATTGAATTTATGCAAAGAGATGCTATTTTAGCTGCAGAGGAATTTTTAGGAAAGAGTTTTCCTGATAAGTCATCAGATGCGTATTTGTTATTGACTTTTGATGGTAATTCTACTGAAGAAATAGAAAAGGATTATGAAAAAGTTGCAGATATCTGCTTAGAATCTGGTGCTATAGATGTATTTATATCTGATACAGAAGAAAGACAAGAAGCAATATGGTCTGCAAGAGGATGTTTTCTTGAAGCTATTAAAGCATTAACAACAGAAATGGACGAAGTTGATGTTGTTGTTCCAAGAAATAAGATAGATCAGTTTGTTACATTTACACATAATCTTGAAGCTACAAGTGGCGTAAGGATAAAGAGTTTTGGTCATGCAGGTGATGGAAATCTTCATATTTATATATTAAGAGATGAGTTAAATGACAATGAGTGGGATGAAAAAATACATTCTATAATGAAGATGATGTATGATAAAGCACAATCTTTAAGAGGACAAGTTTCTGGTGAACATGGAATAGGGTTTGCAAAGAAATCTTATTTACAATCATCATTACCAGATGATTGTATAGAAATAATGAAGGGTATAAAATCTGCATTTGACCCTAAAAACATTTTAAATCCTGGAAAGGTCTGTGAATAAGCATAAAATTTATATTTACAATTTTATATTAATATTATAAAATAAAGAATATGTTAAAAATAAGCTCTGGAAGCCAAATGGTCCAGAGCTTTTTGTTGCAATTAAGAACAGGGTATGATTAAATGGTTAATGGTTACATTTTAGCAAAATGTTTTTTTATTTGATGATTATAGATTAAAAAATAGATTAAAAAATAGATTAAAAAGGAGACATTTACTTGAAAGAAAAAGATATAAAATTAACTGATAATAATATTATAGAAATGGATATAAATAAGAAAGAAAAGCACGAATGTTATAAATGCGGTGAAGAAGCAATTTTTTATAATACAGAAGTTGAAAAATGGATATGTGAAAATTGCAAAAATATTGAGGATCAGTTAGATAAACTTGCAGCAAAAATGGAGAAGAAGCTTAGCAAAAGGGTATATTCTTTTGATTTAAAAGAACTTATTGAATGTTTATCAAAAGATGAGATATATAATATAGCTAGAAACTTAGGAGTTGCAAAAATTTCTGGTTTAAATAAAGATAAATTAGCTGAAAAGCTTATAGAAGAGTATAAACCTCTAATAGAAAAGAGAATAGGGTTATTTGAAGAAGAAAGATATAAAATATTAAAGAGCTATATTGATAATAAGGGTGTAAAGAATTTTGATGATATAGATGAAGAAGAAGCTGATAAGAGTGCATATTTTATACAACAAGGTATAATATACCCTACAGTTAAGAATGACGAGTCAATGTTCTTGATGCCTAAGGTTGTTCAAAAGATTATTAAAGATAAGAATGATATAGATTATAGACGAATATTAAAAGGTAATACAGAGTTGATTAATATATACAGAGGTATGAACAAAGCATATGGTATATTAAAAGTTGAAGATGCCGTGAAGATGCTTGAAAGATTTAATGAAAATACTGATGTAAGCTTACTGGAATTACTTAGAGAAGCATCATATTATTATAACGAATTTAGAGAAGAAAATAGTTACTTCATAAATAATGAAATAGATAATTATGAAGAAGTTTTAAATGATATAAAAAAAGAAGATATAAAGGAATATGCAGTTATATCAAAAGAAGAATTATTGAGTATGAACGGAGAAAACTGGGTTTACAATAGTAAAGCAGGAAAGTCATTCTATAAAGAATTTACATCTATGTTTAGTGTAGATAAGGATATGACAATTGCTATGATGGACGATTTGGCTCTTGATGTTCAAGAATTAGAACCTTCAGAGGCTGTTGATAAAATGATTGAACTTATTAATATAGACAATGAAGAAGTTAGATTTGTAGCATCAAAAATGATGAATAAGTTTGTTAATAAGATAAGATTATGGAAATTAAAAGGTATTTCAACCAATGATGCAAAAGCAAATGTTATAAGTGAAGTATCAAACAAGGTTGTTGGAAGAAATGATCCATGTACATGTGGAAGTGGAAAGAAATATAAGAAGTGTTGTGGAAGAAATGGAAATGTAGTTGTACTTCCTATAAAATAAATTTTAAAAATATAAGAATATTTAAGTACATAAAATTATTAAGTGAATAGTTATATTGACATAAAAGATATAAAATGATAAAATTTTACCAAAGCGAAGATGTTTTAAACATCTTGGCTTTCTTTTTTTGTTTTTTGTAAAACTGTTATTATTTAAGGAGGCAATTTTATGATTAAGACAGTAGTATCGGTTGGTCTTCCAGTTGATGAAAATATGATTATAAGAAAAAACACTTTAATTCCAGAAGAAATTAAAGGCGATGAAAAGAGAATTTGTATCGTTACAGGAACTCATGGAGATGAGCTTGAAGGACAATATGTATGCTATGAACTAAATAGAATCATAAACAGCAATATTGATAAGTTAAAAGGAATAGTAGATATTTATCCAGCATTGAATCCACTCGGTATAGATTCGATTCAACGAGGAATACCAATGTTTGATTTGGACATGAATAGAATATTTCCAGGCAATGAAAATGGTGCTATGGCTGAGCATGTAGCATCTCAGATAATATCTGATATTAAAGGTGCGGATATGTGCATTGATATTCATGCAAGTAATATTTTTTTAAGAGAAATACCGCAAGTAAGGATAAACGAAAATAATAAAGATACACTTATGAATTATGCAAAATTATTAAATACAGATTTTATATGGGTTCACGGTTCTGCAACTGTTTTAGAAGCAACCCTTGCATATAGTTTAAATTCAATTAATGTTCCTACACTTGTTGTTGAAATGGGAGTGGGAATGAGGATAACAGAAAAATATTGCAATCAGCTTGTTGAGGGTATTTTTAGACTTATGAAAGAAATTGGAATTTGGGCTGGAGAAACAAAAGTAATTAAAGAGCCTATTATTTCAACTGATAGAGAATTTGGATTTGCAAATGCAAATAGTTCAGGAATATTTATTCCTAAAGCAACTCATTGGAGTAGCATAAAAAAAGGTGAACTTATAGGAGATATATTAAATGCTCTTACAGGGGAAATTGAAGAAAAAATTTATGCGCCTTGTGATGGATTGATTTTTACTTTAAGAGAGTATCCTGTAGTTTATGCTGGTTCATTAATTGCAAGAGTTATCGGAGGTGTAAAAAATGATTAAAGATATTATTTTTTCTTTAAAATCACCTTATAGAGATGAGTTAAAAGTTACAGGATATAGATTTGGAAAAGGTGAAAAAGCTGCATGTATAATAGGTGCAATAAGAGGTAATGAAATTCAGCAGTTGTATATATGTTCACAGCTTGTAGATTCACTAAGAAAGTTGGAGGAAAAAGGTCATATAAGTAAAAATAATGAGATTCTTATAATACCTTCAGTAAATAATTATGCCATGAATATAGGAAAAAGATTTTGGGCTTTAGATAATACAGATATAAATAGAATGTTTCCAGGTTATACTCAAGGTGAAACAACACAGAGAATTGCAGCAGGTGTATTTGAGAAGGTTCAAGGATATACATATGGTATTCAATTTGCAAGCTTTTATATGCCAGGAGATTTTATACCACACGTAAGGATGATGGAGACAGGATATCAAAGTCCTAGTCTTGCAAATTTATTTGGGCTTCAATATGTTTTAATAAGAAAGCCAAAGCCATTTGATACGACAACACTTAATTATAATTGGCAGCTTTGGAACACAAATGCTTTTTCAGTATATACTAATTGTACTGATGAGATAGATGAAGTTTCTGCTAGACATGCGGTTACTGCTGTTTTAAGATTTTTAACAAGAATGGGAGTAATAAAATATAACTGCCATAGTGGATATATAGCAAGTATAATTGAAGAAGATAATTTAAAACCTATTATGGCTAAGAGTGCAGGAATTTTTAGAAGAAAAGTAAATCCGGGAGACTGCGTTGAAAGAGGAGATATTCTAGCTGAGGTATTAGATCCATATGAAGGATTAGTTTTATCAAATGTGGTATCTACTACTAATGGAATAGTATTTTTTGCACATAATGCACCACTTGTTATAGAAAACTCAGTAGTATTTAAAATAATAAGAAGAATACATGATTAAAAAAAGATTTAAGGAAAATTTCCTTAAATCTTTTTACATTATTAGCCTTATTCACAAATAGAGAATTTTCAACATATAATTTTAAAAAAATCCTGATAACAAGAAGAAAGATTTGTAGAGAATAAAGGTTTTGTGAAAAATTTGAATAGATAACATAAAGTTATAGCAAATTATATAAAATTTAAATTTTTATTGTATAATTAAAAAAGGTTTAGATAAGGTGGGATTATTATGAAAATATTAGTTGTTGATGATGAAAAAAGTATAGTTAATTTGATTAGAATGAATTTAGAACTTGAAGGGTACCAGGTTGTTATAAGCATGAATGGAATAGATGCAATTGAGAAATTTGAAACTGAAAGGCCAGAATTAGTAATACTTGATATTATGTTGCCAGATATAAGTGGTCATGAAGTCATTCGAAAATTTCAGAAAATAGATAGTGAAATTCCCGTAATAATGCTTACTGCAAATAGTCAAATAAATGATAAGCTATTAGGTCTTCAACTAGGTGCAGATGATTATATAACAAAGCCTTTTAACAGTATAGAGCTTATGTTAAGAATAAAAGCAATAACAAAAAGAATTAATAAGAAATACAATGGGAAAAAGGAAAATAATAATGAATTTAAAATAAAGGGGATAAGAGTTTTAAAAGATGAACGAAAAGTTTTTATTGATGGAGAAGAAATTATTGCCACTTATAAAGAGTTTGATACATTAGTATTAATGATGGAAAATTGTAATAAGGTTTTTACAAGAGAAAAACTTTTGAAAAGAGTATGGGGATATGAATTTGAAGGTAATACTAGAGCTGTTGATATTTTGATACAAAGACTTAGAAAAAAATTAGGGGTTTATTCGGAATGTTTAAAAACAATTTATGGAGTAGGCTATAGATTTGAATTGTAAATAATCGGATAAAAGAATAAGGATGTGCTTTTGTGAAAAAAGTAAATTTAAAGATAAAAGATAAGATTATGCTTATGAATATGGGGATATTAATACCAGTAATAACTTTTATATATATAATAATAATGAATAACATATATAGTAATGTAATAAATAGTAGTGTTGATTTTTTAATCAAAGAAAGTTATAATACGCAGCTATATATAGAAGGTTATCTTGAAAAGGATCAGAACTTAACTAAGGAAGCAAATTTTATTAATAAAGGACCACTTATCAATACATATTTATCAAATAAGCTTAACTTTAGGATTCAAACTTATGATAAAACAGGAAACATAATATCTGATTCTGATATGAACAATCTTAGTCTTTATGATGAAGATATAAGGAATTCTATAAATGGAAATAAAGCTTATGTTGTTAAAAAAATTGATCGTAATATGTATATATTATTTTCAAGTCCTATATATGATGATAATGTAACTATTGGTGGTGTAAGGTATATATATCCATTGCATAGCGAACAAGAAATTATAAATAATATGTTTATAATTATGGGAATAGTAGCTTGTGTAGCAATATTTATATCATGGCTGTTAAGTAGATTATTTTCGGAAAAAATATCTAATCCAATAAAGGAACTAAAGATTGCATCTGAAAGGATTAGTAAAGGAGATTATAATAATAATATAGAAATTGAAAGTGGAGATGAGATAGAAGATTTAGCAAAAGCTTTTAACATAACAACAGAGAGTATAAAGATTTACATTGAAAGTTTAAAAAATGAGAAACAAAAACAGAAAGATTTCTTGGATAATGTTACTCATGAATTTAAAACCCCATTAACCGCCATAATAGGATATTCAGAATTAATACCTAGATTAGAAAATAAGAATGATATAGAGGAAAGTTCAGTTTATATAAAAAAAGAAGGGGAAAGATTATTGAAGTTAGTTGAAGAACTTCTTGATTTATCAAAACTTGGGAAATCTGAATTTAATGTTTATAGAAGTAAGAATGATTTAGCTACAATAATAGAAGAAGCTTTAAATATTATACAACCAAGACTTCAAAAGTATGATATAGATATAATAAAAAAATTATGCAATGTAAATTTATATATAGACAAGGATAAAACTAAACAGGTAATTCTAAATGTTTTAGATAATGCTATAAAGTATAGCGAATGTACAAGTATTATATTAAAAATTAAAGAGACTAATAATGATATAGAATTAACAATTATGGATGATGGTATAGGTATAGAAAAAAGTCATTTAAATAAACTTTTTGAACCAATTTATAGAGTTAATAAGGCCAATTCTAGAAGCAAAAATGGAAATGGATTAGGTCTTTGTATATGTAAAGAAATAATGAGAAAACAAGATGGAGACATAGAGATATACAGTGAAGAAAATAAATGGACTTTAGTTAAAATTATTTTTAGTAAGTTATATAAAAATTCATGAAAACGTTAAAATGTTACAATTATGAAACATTTGCGAAATATTTTTGATAAATTAAGGTTTTATTATATAGGAGGAGTAGGAAGTGAAAAAAATCAATTTAAGAGTTAAGATTTCAGGCATATATATTGTTATGCTTCTTATTTGTATTATTATAATAAATCTTAATTATAGCTTTTTATACAATAAGGTAATAATAATTAACGATAAGGATGAAGTGGTAAAGAAAATAAATATGTCTATACCTATAAAAGTTGAAATTTCTAATGAAAGGTGGGGGGAATATTTTTTTGAAGATGAGACTTCAATACAACAAATATGGAATTCAATAAATGAAATTACAAAGGACTCTTCTGTTGATGATAATTATGATTCGGAAGTTAGTGATATTAAAATTAATGGAACTATTTATTATTTAAATGGAACAAAAGATAATTTTGAAATAAGCAATAAATTATCTTTAAATAATAATACTTATAATGATAAATATAAAATACCATTAATAAATAGTTTAAAAAATAAATTGCTTGGATATTTATATTCAACATCTAACATAGTAAAAATCATAAATTCCAATAATGAGATAATCATAATTGATAGGAATAAAAATATTAAAGAGCTAGACAAATCTCATAAAGAAAATATAGAAAATACGATAAATGATTCATTAAAGCTTGAGAACAATAAAGAGATAATAAATTTATTGAAAAGTAAAACAGAAGCGTTATATCATATTAAGATTTATCTGGATAATGATAAAGACAATCTTTCAAAAGTTAAATGCTCTAATTTAGTAAATATTGATGTATATGAGAATGATTTTTTCGTTGTTCAATATATGGGTGATGAAAATGGACGACATATATATTTTAGAGGAAAACTAAATGATGTGTGTAAGAAAATATTTATAAATGAATTATAAATAGGTATTAACTTAGGAGGATTGAATTAATGAAGATAACGAAAACTGTTTATTGCGTATTTTTAATAATTATGTGTTTAAATATGTTAGCTTGCAATGACAAAAAAGAGAATATAACGTTTAATGATGGATATCCAAATTTAAAAGGAAAACATATTGTTGTATATGTTGCGTCTAGAGATGAGGTAGGAAGTGCAATTTTAGAACTTTTTAAAGAAAAAACAGGATGCACTTATGAATATTTAAAAATGTCAACTCAGGAATCTTTATCAAGAATAGAATCTGAGAGGAAAGATCCTAAGGCAGATATATTTTTAGGTGGAACATGTGATGTTCATGTTTTGATGAAAAAAGAAAATCTTTCAGAAAAATATATATCTGAAAATTATGATAGTATCCCAGAAAAATATAAAGACAGAGAGGGATATTGGATTGGTTTTGAAGTTAGTCCTCTATCAATTGCAATTAATAGCGATAGGTGGGAAAAGGAATTCGCTAATAAAGGAATAGCAATGCCTAAAACTTATGAGGATCTACTAAATCCAATATATAAGGGAGAAATCGTAATAGCAGATCCCAATACTTCAGGAACAGCTTATACAATGTTAGCATCAATTATTCAAAGTATGGGAGAAGATAAAGCAAAAGAATTTTTAAAGAAAATGAAAGATAATGTTGGTGAATTTACAACTAATGGATATACGCCAGCGCAAAAAGTTGCAACCGGAGAATATCTAATAGGTATTAATTTTTTAAGCGATCAGCTTTTGATTAAGGATTCAGGTTTTAATATTGTAACTAATGTACCCAAAGATAGTGGATGGAATATAGATGCAATTTCCAAGATTAAAAATGGACCTAATGGCGATATCGGAAAGTATTTCGTAGACTTTTGTACAACTAAAGAAGTAGAGGAAACATTAAATAATATATCCTTTGCAATGTTAACACGTCAAGATACAAGAGATATAGGTGGAATAAAGCTTAATCAATTAGATATATATAATGATTACAATTTTGTAAAGGCTAGCAATGATAGAGAATGGTTGATTAATATGTGGAACAATTTAAATTAATATGTTTTTATAATAGGCAATACTCCTACTTCAATTAAAAAGTTATTTCATTATATACTTACAATGGAGGAAGAAATATGAATAATATAATAAAATTTTTTGATATAAATAAAAGAGAAGTATCTGTTCCTATTGAAGAACAAAGACAAAGATGGTTAAAAGAATTTTTAAAGGCATTTTTAGTTGTATTTTCAGTGTATGCGTGTATGTACTTTGTTAGAAACAATCTTAAAGCAGCACAACCATTATTGAAAAATCAACTTGGATTTACAACATCAGAACTTGGTTATATAGGTTTTGGATTCTCTATAACTTATGCTATGGGGAAAACTATTTTAGGATATTTTGTTGATGGTAAAAATGCAAAGCGTATAATATCAACATTACTAATAATGTCTGCAACAATGGTATTTATAATAGGTATTATTTTATTGTCAGGTAATAAAGCTGTTGGAACAATATTAGTATTTTGGGGATTAAGTGGATTTTTTCAAGCGCCAGGTGGTCCAAGTTCTTATTCAACTATTTCAAGATGGACACCTACTAATAAAAGAGGAAGATTTTTAGGATTTTGGAATATGTCACATAATATTGGTGGGGCATTAGCTGGAATGATAGCATTGTTTGGAGCAAATACATTTTTTCATGGTAATGTAGCGGGGATGTTCATAGTTCCAGCTATAGTAGGAATTTGTGTAGGTTTTGTTTTACTTTTTGTTGGAAAAGATGAGCCACAAGAATTAGGATGGAATTCAGCAGAAGAAATATTTAATGAACCTAGGGTTCAAAGTGATGCTGAAATAGAAGAAATGAGTAAGTTTGAAATATTTAAAAAATATGTTTTAACTAATCCTTGGATATGGGTTTTATGTATAGCAAACGTTTTTGTTTATATAGTACGTATTGGAATAGATAATTGGGCTCCATTATATGTTACAGAACAACTGCATTTTGCAATGAATGATGCAGTAAATACAATATTTTATTTTGAAATAGGAGCTCTTTTAGGAAGTTTAACTTGGGGATATGTATCTGATTTACTAAAAGGAAGAAGAGCAATAGTTGCTGTATTTTGTTTGATTTTAACAGGATTTGCTGTGTTAGGATATAGATATGCTACAAGTGTTACAATGGTAAATGTTTCATTATTTGCTCTTGGTGCATTAATATTTGGACCTCAATTATTGATTGGGGTATCACTTATTGGATTTGCTCCTAAAAAATCAATTGCAGTTGCCAATGGATTGAGTGGTACTTTTGGATATTTATTTGGAGATTCTACAGCCAAGGTTGCATTATCAAAAATAGCAGATCCTAAATCATCAGGTATAACTATTGGAAATGTAACTCTTCATGGTTGGAATGATGTGTTTGTAGTGTTTTATGGAGCACTTATTATTGGAATAACTCTTTTATTAATTGTAGCTTATGCAGAGGAAAAAAGAATAAGAAATATAGAGAAAAAAGAATGTGAATATAGAGAATTAGCAGCATAACACAATACTAGTATAGAGTTATAAGGGAAAATTTAAAATAATAGACCATATTAAGTTGAAGTTATTTAATCAATTTAATATGGTCTGTTTTTCTGTATTAGTGATTTTGGATTCACATTTATAATTCACAAATAGCAAATTTTCAACATATAATGAACTAATATCATTACATGGAGTTGAAAGTGCGTGATATACGGGCTGATTTTAGCTGGAGGAAAGGGAAGTAGGCTGTATCCTTTATCAAGAGCAGGAGCGCCAAAACAATTTCTAAAGCTCATAAATGATAAAAGTTTTTTAGTCAATACAGTTGATAGGATAACCCCTATAATAAACAAAGAAAATATCTATGTGGTAACAAATATGGAGTATAAGGATAAGGTTAAAAATGAACTTTCGGATATTAATGAAAATAATATTTTTGTAGAGCCTGCTAATAAGGAGACTGCTACGTGTATAGGTTTATCTGCGGTGAAGCTTTTAAAGCAGGATGCTGATGCTGTTATGGTAGTTCTTCCTTCAGACCATTATATTCAAGGTGAGAAAGTTTATACAGACACCTTGTCTCAAGCTATTGAGCTTGCTAATAGAAGAAGATGTGTTGTGACATTAGGAATTGAACCAAGCAGACCTGAAACTGGATATGGTTATATTGAAATGGGCGAAAGAACCACTGGTAATATACCAACTTATAAAATAGCTCGTTTTACAGAAAAACCTAATTTAGAAGTGGCAAAAGACTTTATATTGAAGGGAACTTATTTATGGAATTCTGGCATGTTTATATTTAGAGCAGATGTTATACTACGAGAAATAGAAAAGTATCTGCCTAAATTGTATAAGCCATTAATGGAGATATATAAGAATTTAGGAGAAGAAAACGAAGAAGAGGTTATCAAAGAGCAATACGAACTTATTGATGGGATATCAATTGACTTTGGAGTAATGCAGAAAACAAGAAAAGCATTTGTCATAAAGGGTGATTTTCAATGGGATGATATGGGCAGTTTTGGGGCATTAAGCAGGCTCCTTCAAAAAGATAAAAACAACAGTATATCAAAGAATGTGTATATTGATGAATGTGAAAATTGCTCAATATTCGGAAATAAAAATTTAATTATCGGATTTGGGATAAAAGACCTGGTAGTTGTTGACGCTGGGGATGTAATACTTGTTATGGATAAAAACAAAGATCAAGAAATTAAACATCTATTGAATAAACTGAGTCAAGAAAATGAGTTTAATAAGTTTTTATAAGAGTAAAAATAATAATCTATGTGAAATTAAAAACTAATTTCGCATAGATTATTGCATGTCTAGCTCTTCAGATGTACTCGATACTTAAATTTATCAGCTCTAGCTATGCTTATGGTATACTCAATTACTGTATCATTATCATAAGTAATTCTCTCGATTTTTAGAGCTGGATTTCCTTGAGGAATAGACAAATAAATACCTTCAAGTTTATTTATCAATATACTTTCTAAAATTTCCTCAGCAGAAGATATTTTTATTTTAAAATTATTTTTTAATACTTCATACATAGGATTTTCACCTAAAAGCTCTCTAGTTAATCCTTCAAATCTATCATAGGGAAGGTAGGATATTTCATATATATGTGGAATATCATCAGCAAGTCTGAGTCTAATAATTTTAAAAACTAGAGAGTCTTTTTTTAGATTTAATTTATTCATTATTTTGTGGTCAGGTTCAATTATTTCAAATGCTAATAATTTAGAAGCTGGTTTTTTCCCAAGTTTATTCATTTCGTCTGTAAAAGAAGAAACTTTTATTAAATCTTGTGCCACTATTTTAGGTGCTATAAAGTTTCCCTTTCCTTGAACTTTATAAATATATTTCTTTTTTTCTAATTCATCTAATGCCTGTCTTACGGTAGTTCTGCTTACATCATATTTTTGGCATATCTCTCTTTCTGAATCTAACTGATCATCTTCATGCATGAAATGTTCTATTTTATAAATAATTATATTCATTAATTGAATATACAATGGAATTTTCGATTCTTTATCGATTGTGTTCACAAAAGGCACCTCTTTCAAACTAATCTAATTAATTATAGTATTAGATTGCAAAAAAAATCAATTTAAATAGTAAATTTAGATACGTTCTAATGAGCACCATATGTAAATTTACTATAATCATTCTAAATTTCTTTACGTTAACATTTAAGTTCATAGTTACACTTTATCTGAGTTTAGAAGATAAAGTGGTAATTACCAAAGAGAGTTTATATTCAGCAAAAACATAATTAGAAATTTTAATATTAATAGTTAGCTGTCGTATATTAATGTAATATTAGTAATAAAGCACACTCTGTGATAATTCTAACTAAATAAATAGTATACATTATTCAAGTATCTCCAAATTAAATTTATAAATACTTGAAAAGATATTTATAATTAATATATAATGAATTATATAAGTGGTAATTACCAGTTATAAAAAGATATTAATTAGGGAAGGTGAAAATATGATTATTAAAAATTGTAAAATTATATATTGGGATAGAATAGAAGAAGGAAGTTTATTAATAGAAGAAGGAAAGATAAAAGAAATTAACCCTAAAGAATGTGAAGATATGGATGTAATAGACGCTGGTGGGTTATATGTTTCTCCGGGATTTATTGATGTTCATATACATGGTGCAGGAAATTGCGATACTATGGATGGGACAGTTGAATCTATAAATACTATTGCAGAAACTATAGTAAAGCATGGAACAACATCATTTACACCAACTACAATGACTGCATCAGTTTCTGATACTAGAAAAGCATTAAAGGTAATACAATTGTGTAAAAATACTGGAACTAGAGGTGCAAATGTTTTGGGAGCACATTTAGAAGGTCCATTTATCAATAAGGATGCTATGGGAGCACAAAATGGAAAATATATTTTAGAACCAGGTGTTGACAAATATAAAGAAATAACAGATGGATATGAAGATGCAATAGTTTCAATAACAATTTCGCCAGAAGTTGATGGAGCAGAAGATTTAGTAAAATATATATCAAAAACAGGAGTTGTATGTTCTACTGGACACACAAAAGCAACATATGAACAGACTATTGATCATATAAAATGGGGAGTATCTCATGCAACACATTTTTATAATGCAATGACTCCATTTAACCATAGAGAACCTGGTGTTGTTGGTGCAGTATTTAATACAGATATTACAGCAGAATTAATTAGTGATGGAATACATGTATCTTATCCAGCACTAAAAGTTGCATATAAGGAAAAGGGATCAGATAAATTATTATTAGTAACAGATGCAATGAGAGCGTGCTGTATGAAAGAAGGAATGTATACTCTTGGAGGACAGGATGTTGTAGTAAAAGGAAGTTCAGCAAGATTAAAAAATGGAGTTCTAGCTGGATCGATACTTACATTAGATAAAGCTGTTAAAAATATATATAAGAATTTAAATGTACCTTTATTTGAAGTTATTAAAATGGCATCATATAATCCTGCAGTACATTGCAATGTACAAAATAGAAAAGGTATAATAAAAGAAGGTTATGATGCAGATTTAATATTATTTGATGATGATATTAATATAAAAAAGGTTTTTGTTTTAGGTAGAGAAGTTTAATAATATTTAGAATTAATTTTTATATAGCTATTTTTGAAATAAATTTATGAGGATGTAGTGTAAAAATATGAAAAAAGAAGAGCAGATTATAGAAGTTTTGATAAATCTTGAACGAAAATATAATAGAGGTGTTAGTGCCTTAGAATTAGGTTCATATATGAAAATGGATAGGGCTAATGTAAGCCGTCATCTAAATAATTTGAGTAAAGCAGGAAAAATAATTAAATTAAATGGGAGACCTGTATTATATACCACTATCATAAGAAAAAATGAAGAAAATCAAATTATAGCAAAAGATATTGATTCTGATAACTCTACATTTAAATTAGAAAAAAGCAAAGATAGCTTGGAAAAACTAGTAGGAGCAGAAATGTCTTTAAAAATGCCTATACAGCAAGCTAAAGCTGCAATTTTATATCCTCCCAGGGGACTTCATACATTAATACTTGGGGAAACAGGTGTAGGAAAATCATTGTTTGCAGAAATGATGTATAATTTCGCGAAAGAATCTAAATCAATAAATGAAGATGCACCTTTTGTAAGATTTAATTGTGCTGATTATGCAGATAATCCACAGCTAGTTGTTGCTCAAATATTTGGAGTTAAAAAAGGAGCTTTTACTGGTGCTGATAAAGATAAGGATGGACTTTTGAAAAAAGCAGATGGAGGAATCTTGTTTTTAGATGAAGTCCATAGGCTATCACCCCAAGGACAGGAGATGCTATTTACATTTATTGATAATGGCACATTTAGAAAATTAGGAGATACTGATACTCAAATTAAAGCATCAGTCCAGATAATATCAGCTACAACAGAAGATATACAATCTTTCATGCTTAAAACTTTTACGAGAAGAATTCCAATGACAATAACTTTACCGCCTCTTAGACAAAGAACTTTGGAAGAACGATATTTGTTACTTGAATCATTTATTCGAGAGGAATCTGTAAGATTGCAAAAAAAAATATATATCAGCAAAAATTCAATAATCTCGTTTTTGATATATGACTGTAATAATAATATCGGAGAGCTTAGAAGTGATGTTCAGCTAGCTTGTGCTAAGGCATTTTTAAATTATAAAGTAAATAAAAATGACTTTATATTAATAGACCAAGACGAGTTGCAGCCTAGAGTGCAAAAAGGAATGATGAATTTTAAAGCCTATAGAAATGAAGTTGAGAAAATATCATCTAGTATTAGTGATATTGTACAGTTTTCATATGATGTTGAAAGTAATTCAGCATTAAAGATACGCCAGAATAATTCAAAAGAAATAGCTAAAGTAAGTTTTTATTCTATGATAGAAGATAAGATGAATGAGCTAAAAGAACAGAATATAGATCCAGATGAAATAAATAATATTTTAAATGTAGATTTAGAAAATTATTTTAAAAAGTATATAAATAGTCTAAGTGATGAAGTTGGAAAAAATGAAATATCAAAAATTGTTGATATAAAGTTAATAGATTCAGTAGAGCAAATGCTGAAAATTGCATCTGAAAAATTAGATAGACAGTTTGATAGAAAAGTATATTTTGGATTATCATTACATTTACAAGGTAGTATTGAAAGAATGAGTCGAGGAATCAAGATACACCATCCAAAGCTTAATAGTATTAGAATGCAGTATAGAGATGAATTTATAACAGCAATGGAGATTATTAAGATAATAGAAACTAACTTTAATGTACAGGCGAGCTTAGATGAGATAGGTTATATAACTATGTTTTTAGCAGCTGGAAAAGATGAATTTAATGAGTTATTAGAAATAAAAGTTGGCGTTTTAGTTATAATGCATGGAAAAAATACTGCATCTAGCATGGTTGAAGTGGCAAACACCTTAATTGGAGAAGAATATGTAAAAGCATTAGATATGCCATTAACGATGAAAGCTGAAGATATGCTTGAACTTGCAAAGAAGAAAATTTTAAATATGGAAAATCGAAATGGTATTTTAATGCTTGTAGATATGGGGTCTTTAAGTAACTTTGGAAAAATAATTGAAAATGAGCTTGGAATAAAAATTAAAACTATTAATATGGTAACGACTCTTACTGTTATAGAAGCTGGGCGAAAGGCTTTAAATGGTAGAAGTTTAGAGTCAATATATACTTCTTGCCAGGAGCTTGGAAGATTTTCAATACAAATGGAAAAGGAAGATTATTTAAAAGAAAAAGAATTAGCTATAATAACAACTTGCTTTACAGGGGAAGGTGCAGCTGAAAAAATAAAAAATAGAATAGAAAATTCATTAAAACACATAAATAAATTAGAGATAATACCTTTAGATATTTTAGATAAAGAAGATTTTTTCAAAAAAGTTAAAAAACTAAAAGAACGATATACAATTTTAGCTATTGTTGGAACAGTAAATATGTTTATTGATGGAGTTCCATTCATATCAGCACAAGAAATTTTTATTGATAAGGGAATTGTACGTTTAGAAAATTTAATAAATATTGAAGATGAGTTTTTAAAAGTAACAGAATCATTAGAATCACAGATTAAAGGTTTAAATTGCAGGAAGATGGCTATTAATATAAGAGATACTATTTCAAATATTGAAGAAAGCTTAGAGATTAATATAGATCAACAGGCTAAAATAGGTATTTTGATTCATATGGCATTTTTAATAGAGAGATTAATTGAAGAAAATGAAGAAATTAAATTTAAAAACTTAGATAAATATAGATATGAACATGGAAGAGAATTTATTTTAGTGAAAAAGAGTTTGAGTAAAATAGAAAACGAATACAAAATTATTATTAATGATCATGAATTAGCACACATTGTTAGGATGGTTATAGAAAATAAGATAAGCGTGTAAATTATAACAAGTAAGTGTGTAAAAAATATAGTGTGTAAATAGAAAATACACACTATATTTTTTTCATTACACAGTAGTTTGTAGGACGTAAAACAAGTGATATAGCCAATTACATAAAATTAAAAAATAAGTTTTAGACTTGGCATAATTATTGCTTTATATATAAGTGTAATAAAAGTACAGGAGGAATGATAATATGAAAAAAATATTATTAGTATGTTCAGCAGGAATGTCAACAAGTTTATTAGTATCAAAAATGCAACAAGCAGCTAAAGATAAAAACATCGAATGTTTAATTAGTGCCACAGGGGAATCAGAATTAAAAGAAAATATGGATGGAACAAATGTAATATTATTAGGACCACAAGTAAGATTTTTATTATCAAAAATTAAAAAGCTTGTAGAACCAAATGGAATAGAAGTAGATGTAATAAATTCAGTTAATTATGGAACAATGAATGGAGAATTAGTATTAAAACAAGCATTAGATCTTATTAAATAATTAATTTTGAAAAAATTATAACAACATACGGAGTATATTAAGGAGAATAAAGATGGAAGAAATAATAATGAATCTAATATTACACAGCGGAGAAGTAAGAAGCTATTCAATGGAAGCTATTCAAGAAGCAAAACGAGGAAATATAGAAGAAGCTAGAAATTTAATTGAAAAGGCAGATAAGGAACTTGCAGAATCTCATAAGGTTCAAACTTCATTGATTCAAAATGAAGCAGCAGGGAAGAAAACAGAAGTTTCATTGTTATTAGTTCATGCACAAGATCATTTAATGACAAGTATGACTGTAAAGGATTTAGCTATAGAAATAATAGACATACATGAAAAAATTAAATAATAGTAAGTTTAAATAAAGAAAGCAGGGGAACTATGAAATATGTTATAGGAGTCGATGCAGGTGGTACAAAGACTGAAGCAATAGCATATGACGGTAATGGAAAAATTATTGCAAGATCTGTAAAGGGGTTTGGAAATTTATTAAATGATAAAGAAGTTGCATTATCTAATATAGAAAGTGCTGTAATAGAAATAATGTCTACATGTGGAAGAGAAAATTTACATGGCATATATGTAGGAGCAGCTGGATGTGAAGTTGGAGATAATGCAAGGCTTATAGAAGAAAGATTGAAATTGAAGATCAATACTTATATAAAAGTTATGAATGATGCAGAAATTGCATTGAAGGCTATGCTGAAAGGCAGTGATGGAATTTTAACAATATCAGGAACTGGATCAATTGTATTTGGAATGAACAAAGGGATTTCTTCAAGATGTGGTGGATGGGGAAATCTCTTAGGAGATGAAGGTAGTGGATATCAGATAGTTATTTCTGCTATAAAAAGAATGATAAAAGAAGAGGAAGAAGATTTGCCACAATCAGATTTAACAAAAGCTATCTTAAAAGAATTGAAAATTAATTCAGTTAATAAAATTACTGAGTTTGTTTATTCAGGAACAAAAGATGAAATAGCCTCATTAACACCTATAATTGCTAGGGTTGCAAAAGATGGAGATATAATAGCAGAGGAAATTTTATTAGAACAAGGAACAGAATTAGCTAGAACAGTTGAAAGATTATATAAAAAATTAAAATTTAGTAATTGTTCAATAGGACTTGTTGGTGGGGTTATTAGAAACATAGATTTGCTTAAAAATGCATTTGAAGGATATTTAAAGGACAACATTAAAGTGGATGAATTTATATATGAAGAAGTTTCGCCAACAAAAGGAGCATATTATGAGTATATTAATGAACTTAAAATAAATGAGGTGAATTAAGATGAAAAGATTAGGAATTTCTGTATATCCAAATCACATGGGAATAGATGAAATAGTTAACTATATACATTTAGCAGGAAAATATGGATTTAAAAGAATATTTACATGTTTAATATCTGCAGGAGATAAGGATATAGACAGTGTAATAGATGAATTTAAAATAATGCTTAATGCAGCAAAACAAGAAGACATGGAAGTTATTGCAGATATAGATCCAACTATATTTAAGAAGTTAGGTGCTACAATATATGATTTGAGCATATTTAAAAAAATTGGTCTAGATGGAATCAGATTAGATTTAGGATTTAGCGGACAAGAAGAAGCTATAATGTCTTTTAACGATTATGGATTAAAAGTTGAGTTAAATATAAGTAATGGTACAAAATATATTGATAATATTTTATCTTATAAGGCTAATTTGAATAATATATATGGTTGTCATAATTTTTATCCACATAAATATACAGGATTATCATATGAGCATTTTATAAAGTGTTCAAAACAATTTAAAGAATTAGGAGTAAATGTTGCTGCTTTTGTAAACTCTCAAGCTGCTCAATATGGACCTTGGCCAGTATCAGAGGGCTTATGTACATTGGAAATGCACAGAAACTTACCAATTGATGTTCAAGCTAAACATTTAATTGCTACAAGCTATGTAGACGATATTATAGTAGCTAATTGCTTTGCAACAGAAGAAGAACTTAAATCATTAAGTGAATTAAATAAAGAAAAATTAACATTTACGGTTGAATTTAATGAATTTGCAAGAGACTTAGATAAGAAGATTGTATTAGAAGAATATCATTATAATAGGGGTGATGTTTCGGAATATATGATAAGGTCTACACAAAGCAGAGTAAAATATAAGAATGAGAGTTTTCCTCCAGTAAATACACCTAACATACAGAAAGGTGATATATTGATAGATTCAGATTTATATACAAGATATGCTGGAGAATTACAAATAGCATTAAAAGAAATGAAAAATGAAGGTAAAACTAATGTCATAGGAAGAATTGTTGACGATGAGAAATTTTTACTAGATTTTATTGAACCTTGGAGTAGTTTTGGATTTATAGAAAAATAGTATATATATTAATTTGAAATAAAGGGGAGAAAAATATGAAAAAGTTTTTTGAATGGATGGAAAATTATTTTGTTCCGATAGCATCAAAAATAGGATCTCAAAGACATTTAGTAGCAATCCGTGATGGATTTGCAACATTGACACCAGTGATAATGGCAGGTGCATTTGCAACATTATTCAATAATTTAGGGTTTGAACCATATCAAAATTTTATGAACTGGTTATTACCAGCAGGGTGGAAAAATTTTGGTGGAGATATATGGACTGCATCTTTTGGAATAATGTCAATATTGGTTGTATTTAGTGTTTCATATCATTTATCTAGGTCTTATAATAAAGATGGTCTTGCAGCAGGAATTGTGGCATCAGCAGCAGCTATGATGCTATATAAAACAGCTGAAGATGGAACATTACCATTTACATTTTTAGGAGCACAAGGATTATTTATTGCACTTATTGTAGCTATAATTGCAACAGAAATATTTGTTAAATTGATAGGTAATCCTAAATTAATAATAAAGATGCCTGATGGTGTTCCACCAGCAGTAGCAAAATCGTTTGCAGCATTAATACCATCAATAGTAGTTTTAGCAGTGGCAGCAGGTGCCAAGGAATTATTAATAGTATTAGGTTTACCAGATGTACATCAAGCGTTGTTTAATGCAATACAAGCACCACTTCAAGGATTAGCTGGAAGCTTAGGTGGAGTATTAGTTATAGTATTTATGATACATTTATTATGGTTTTTCGGATTGCATGGTTCAAATATAATGGCACCAATAATAAACGCATTATTATTACCATTAACTTTAGCAAACACAGAAGCTTTTGCTAACGGTCAAGCACCTCAAAATATATTAAACAGTCAGTTTATTGATTCGTATGTAAATCTTGGAGGATCAGGAGCTACAATTGGATTACTTATAGCAATATTTATTATTGGTAAAAGGAAAAGCGCTCAACAAAAGGTTATTGCTAATTTAGGAACTGCACCAGGATTATTCAATATTAATGAGCCTGTAATATTTGGAATGCCATTAATATTAAATCCAATTTACTTTATTCCATTTATATTAGCACCAATGGTATCAACAATAATTGCTTATACACTAACATACATTGGATTTGCACCTAAAGTAGTTGTAATGGCAGGATGGACTACACCACCAGTATTAGGAGCAATATTATCAACTAATTCAATAAGAGGTGGAATTACAGCTCTTATATGTTTAGCTGTAACAATATTGATATACATCCCATTCGTACTAATGGCAGCAAAACAAGAAAATGAAGGTGTAAACAATTAATAAAGAAATTATCAATCTTTACTAATTTAAATATTTTAGTTAATAAAAAATAAGTTTGCTATTTAGAAAATAAATTATATATTACTTGTGAGCCATGTTAAATTTAGTTAATTATCTTAATTTAACATGGCTTTTTATTCAGAGAAAACTATATATATCCAAGTAAAATATTACGTAATTCTTAAGAAATATATCTTAACGTTAAAAAATATATAATAATATTGTAAATAGTTTATGAGAGTATTATCATATAAAAGTAAGGTGTTTTATCCTTAAAGACCAAGATATGAACTTTATTTATTAAATAAAGGGATTTGAATATTATTAATATTGGAGGAAGTGGTCTAATCTTGATGATTAATACTCACAGGCTTATGGGTGAGAATATTTTAAAATATGCCAATAGTAAAAGTATTTATTTAATTAATAAGAAAAGATTTATATGGGGTAATATAAAACCAGATTGTACACCGAAATATAAAGTTAAAAAACACTATTATGATGAAAGTATAGATATGATAATAGATAAAATAATACATTTATCATCTCTTACATTAGAAGAAGTATATTTTGATATGAAGCTTGGAAGATTTTCAGAAGAACTTGGAGTAGTCTGTCATTTTTTATGTGACTTTTTCTGTGCACCACATTATTATAGATGGGAATTTAAGAGTACAAATGCAGTAAAACAGCATATGATGTATGAGCAGAAGTTAGCTAAATTATGCAAGACATTTAAACCTACAAAGATAATTAATACAAACATCAATAGGGAAAATTTAGAGGAGTTTATAGAAGAACTGCAAAAGCAATATGATGGAATAGTTAATTATAATAATGATCTTACTTTTGCTTACTATGTTTGCGATAGTGTAATCAATATGGTTTTGAATCATGTATTTAGTAATAAAAATTTATCGGGAAAAAATATAATTGCGTATAAGAGCAAAGTAATAATATAAAAGCTTGGAATTTTGGAGAAACTATTTTAAAAGTTATAGATAATTTAACTTTTAAAGTAGTTTTTTTATTTTAAAAAGTGTTGCCAAATTATGAAATTAATCATATAATAAAAACAAACATATGAACAAGTGCTCATATGTTCATAGGAGGTAAGAATTTTGAAAGAAGAAAATACAAATATAGATAATTGTTCTTGTAATGTAATTCATGAAGATGTTGTAGAAATGGTTAAAAATGCATTACCACAAGATGAAGTGTTATATGATCTTGCTGAATTATTTAAGGCTTTTGGTGATTCAACAAGAGTAAAAATATTATGTGCATTATTTGAATCTGAAATGTGCGTATGTGATTTATCAGCAATTTTAGGAATAAGCCAATCAGCAGTATCTCATCAGTTAAGAACTTTAAAAGCTTCTAGATTGGTAAAGTTTAAGAGAGTAGGAAAAGTTGTTTATTATTCTCTTGAAGATGAACATATAAAGCATATTTTCAATGAAGGTTTCAAACATATAATAGAATAATTTTAATTATGGAAACAAATTAATTATGTATCATATTATGAATTTATAGTCAGCTACATATAATTCAAGAAAGGATGGAGGCGTATGTATAAAGAATTTAAATTGAATTTAAAAGGGCTTGATTGTGCCAACTGTGCTAATAAAATTGAAGACAGAGTCAATAAATTAGAAGAAGTAGAAGAAGCTAATATAAATTTTTCATTAGGAAGAATAAATATAAAAATAAAGAATGAAGATTCTAAAGAAAATGTAATAAATCATGTTAAGAGAATAGTAAAGGAATTAGAACCAGATGTAGAAGTAAGTGAATATAAGAAGGTATCAAAACCATTAAAAAAACCTAATTCTAATAATCATACGAATACGAATAAAGATAATGAAATAAAATTAATTCTGGAAGGACTCAATTGTGCAAATTGTGCTAATAAAATAGAAGCTAGAGTTAATAATTTAGAAAATGTAATAGAAGCTAGTCTTAATTTTTCTGTAAGCAAATTATTAATAAAATTTAATGAAAATATAGAAAAAGCAACTATAATTAATTCAGTAAAAAAAATAGTAAAAGAACTAGAGCCAGATGTTGTTGTTAAAGAAGATGGGAAAGAAAAACAAATTAAAGATATTAAAAACCATGAACATCAGCATTGTGATGGAGAATGTTGCAAACATGATGAAGATCAAGTATTAGATACAGAAAATGAGCAAGGTTATGAAGCAGGTTTTTTAAAAAAGAATTGGAGTTTATTATTAGGAATAGTGTTATATGCAACTGCACTTATATTTGAAGATAAAGAATATATAAATTTAATATTATTTTTAGTGGCATATATTCTAGTTGGTGGAAAAGTTGTAATGACCGCATTAAGAAATATAACACGAGGACAGGTTTTTGATGAAAATTTCTTAATGACTATTGCGACACTAGGAGCTTTTATTATTGGCGAATATCCAGAAGCTGTTGCAGTAATGATTTTTTACGAGGTTGGAGAGTTATTTCAAAGTTATGCAGTTAATCGTTCTAGAAAATCAATAACATCACTTATGGATCTTAGATCCGATTATGCAAATTTATTAACTGAAAGTGGAGAAAAAAGGGTTGATCCAGAAGATGTAAATATAGATGATATTATTGTTATTAAACCAGGTGAAAGGGTGCCTCTTGATGGAATATTAATTGATGGAATATGTTCTCTAGATACATCTGCTCTAACAGGTGAGTCAATTCCTAGAGATGTACAAATTAATGATGAAATTTTATCTGGAACTATAAATTTGAATTCGGTTATAAAAGTAAAAGTAACTAAAGTATTTGGTGAATCTACAATTTCAAGAATTTTAGAGATGGTTGAAAATGCAGGTAATAAGAAAGCTCATACAGAAAAATTTATAACAAAATTTTGTAAATACTATACACCAATAGTTGTATTTTCAGCAGTTGCAATTGCGATAATTCCACCATTTGTTATAAAGGATGCAAATTTTTCTACTTGGATTTATAGAGCCTTGTCATTTTTAGTTGTATCATGTCCATGTGCATTAGTAGTTTCAGTACCCCTTGGATTATTCTCAGGAATTGGAGGAGCATCAAGGAAGGGTATATTAGTTAAAGGTGGAAATTATTTAGAAGCCCTTAAAGATGTAGATATAGTTGTTTTAGATAAAACAGGAACATTAACAAAAGGTTCTTTTAAGGTTACTGAAGTAAATGTTTATAATATATCAAAAGATAGATTAATTGAAATTGCAGCCTTAGGCGAAAGTTTTTCAAATCATCCAATTGCTCAATCCATAGTAAAAGAATATAACAAAGAAATTGATAAGAGCAGAATAAAAAACTATACAGAATTATCAGGGCATGGAATAAAAGCAGAAATAGATGAAGAAGAAGTATTACTAGGTAATTTTAAATTAATGAAAAAATATAATATAGAATGTAAGGAAACACAATCTGTAGGTACTGTAGTTTATGTAGCAATATCAGAAAAATGTGTTGGAAGTATTGTAATAGAAGATGCTATAAAAGAAGATTCAAAAGAAGCAGTAAAAAGATTAAAAAATCTTGGAATAAGAAAAGTTGTTATGCTTACAGGAGATAATAAGAAAGTTGCAGAAAAAGTAGGAAACGAATTAGAGATTGACGAAATTTATGGTGAATTATTACCAGGAGACAAAGTTGGCAAAGTTGAAGAATTATTAAATAATAATTCTAATAATAAATTGGTGTTTGTTGGTGATGGAATTAATGATGCACCAGTGCTTGCAAGGGCTGACATTGGAGTTGCAATGGGTGGAATTGGCTCAGATGCGGCAATTGAAGCAGCAGATGTAGTTTTAATGAAGGATTCTATTAATTCTTTAGCAGATGCGATTGTTATAGGAAGAAAGACTAATAAGATATTATGGCAAAATATAATATTTTCGTTAGTAATAAAAGTTGGTGTACTAATTCTTATTTCTTTTGGAATGTCTAGCATGTGGGAAGCTGTTTTTGCAGATGTAGGAGTTACTTTAATAGCTGTTTTAAATTCTATGAGAGCATTAAAGTTATAGCATTATATATGTAGAAATAAACTGATTAAAACTAAAATATTTTGTTTTTATCAGTTTATTTCTTTTACAGAAAAACCAATTATTTTAAAATCACATAATTTTTAGAATGAGTAGGAATACTATAAATAATTAATATAAGAGAAAAGTTGATTGAGAGATAATTGGGAGGAGTATTATGTCGATTATATCAATTCTATTAACAGCTATTGGATTATCTATGGATGCATTTGCAGTAGCTTTAACAATAGGTATGAATATAAATAATGTAGATAGAAATAAAATAGCAATAAAGTCAGGAATATATTTTGGTATATTTCAAGGAATAATGCCATTTTTAGGTTGGATATTAGGTATAAAATTCACAAAATATATTCAAAGCATTGATCATTGGATAGCATTTGCTTTGCTGACTTTGATAGGCATAAAAATGATAATAGATGGAGTCAAACCTAATGAAGAAAATAAAATAAAAGAATATAGTAATAAAACATTTTTTATATTGGCAATTGCTACAAGCATAGATGCATTAGCAATAGGAGTTACATTTGCTTTTTTAAATATAAATATATTTTATGCTATTTTTATAATAGGAATTACAACTTTTGTTTTAAGTGTTAGTGCTGTATATCTTGGTAAAGTTATAGGAAATGTAATAAAAAATAAAGCAGGAATATTTGGAGGATTAATTTTACTTATTATCGGATTGAAAATTTTATTAGAACATTTAGGGGTTATAAAAATATAGCTTTTATACTTGACATAAAATTATATAAGTATGGTATTATTATTAAACATAGAGTATAATAAATTGGTGTGTACTTTATAAATCTTACTAAATAAAGTAAGTATTAGAATAACTGATTATGACAATACTTATTATTAATACAAGATAAAGAAGTATAAAGTTTATTTGATATGTGTTTATTTTAGGATAATTAGTTATAAATATAAAATGGATTGTTAAAAATTAGACTAAATTAAGGAGAAAAAAAGATGGAGAAAAGTAAAAATATATCTATGGCAGTTATAAAGAGATTGCCAAAGTATTATAGATATCTTGGTGAGCTTAAGCGAAATGAAGTAGATAGAATTTCTTCAAAGGAATTAGGGGAAAAGATAGGATTTACTGCATCTCAGATAAGACAAGACTTAAATTGTTTTGGAGACTTTGGACAACAAGGATATGGGTATAATGTAACAGAATTATATAATCAAATTAAGTCTATATTAGGGCTAGATAGAGGATACAAGGCAGCATTAGTAGGTGCTGGTAACATAGGTCAAGCAGTATCTAATTATTCGAGATTTGAAGATTTAGGTTTTAAGATTAGTACAATTTTTGATGCAAATCCAAAACTCATTGGAATGAAGATAAGAGACGTTGAAATTGTGGATATTGATGAAATGAAGCCTATATTAGAAAATGAGAAAATAGATATTGGGATAATCTGTGTTCCAAGAAAAAATGCACAAACAGTTGCTGATGATTTAATTAAAGGTGGAGTAAGAGCTATTTGGAATTTTGCTCCTGTAGATTTAATTGTACCAAGTCATGTGAAAGTAGAGAATGTTCACTTAAGTGAGAGTTTACTAACATTGATATATCTTTTAAATGAACAAGATAATTAAGACATAAGAGAAAAATCACATTGTAAATTATTGATTTATTTACAATGTGATTTTTTTATTTTTCAAGAAAGGAATGTACAAAATAGAAAGTTTAAACTGTTAATATATTTATACAAAAAATTAATATAAATACTAATAATGAAAAAAAAAGAATTAATAAAAAAAATACTTAAAAATGGTAATATTTTATTGCAAAAAATTTAACAAAGTATTATAATTTGATATAAGGAGCATGGCTCCAATTATTTTACTTACATTTGTTATAATATTAACAAATGAATGAGTGAAATCATTATTCTAAATAGTAAGAAAATTAAAAAAATAAAAATAAGCCAAATTGAAGGGGGATCCTAGTATGGAATTAGAAAATGTGATTCTTGAAAAAGAAGGACATTTAGCAATTGTTACAATTAATAGACCTAAAGCTTTAAATGCTTTAAATTCTGCGACTTTAAAGGACTTGGATACAGTATTAGAAGATTTAGAAAATGATACTAACATCTATGCTGTTATCTTAACTGGAGCAGGTGAAAAATCTTTTGTAGCTGGAGCAGATATTGCAGAAATGAAAGATTTAAATGAAGCTCAAGGAAAAGAATTTGGAGAACTTGGTAATAAAGTATTTTTAAGATTAGAAAATTTAAACAAGCCTGTTATTGCAGCAATACAAGGATTTGCTCTTGGTGGCGGATGCGAAATATCTATGGCATGTGACATAAGAATAGCATCTGAAACTGCATTATTTGGACAACCTGAAGTAGGTTTAGGAATTACACCAGGATTTGGTGGAACTCAAAGATTAGCAAGAATAGTTGGACTAGGAAAAGCTAAAGAAATGATTTATACAGCTAGAAATATTAAAGCTGATGAAGCTTATAGAATAGGATTAGTTAACAAAGTTGTAGCTTTAGAAGATCTTATGAATGAAGCTAAAAAAATGGCTTCAAATATTATAGCAAATGCTCCAGTAGCTGTTAAGTTATGTAAGGATGCAATAAACAGAGGTATGCAAGTAGGAATCGATGAAGCTGTTATGATAGAAGCTGAAGATTTTGGTAAATGTTTTGCTACAGAAGATCAAACTGAAGGAATGACTGCTTTCTTAGAAAGAAGAAAAGAAAAGAATTTCCAAAATAAATAGTATTTTAATATGGTAAAAATCCATTACAGATTTATATATATGTTATCAAGGTTTTAATTAACAAGGAGGGCAATTTAATGAATTTCCAATTAACTAGAGAACAAGAATTAGTACAACAAATGGTTAGAGAATTCGCAGTAAATGAAGTTAAGCCAATTGCTGCTGAAATCGATGAAACTGAAAGATTTCCAATGGAAAATGTTAAAAAAATGGGTGAATTAGGAATGATGGGAATCCCATTTTCTAAAGAAGTTGGAGGAGCTGGCGGAGATGTTCTTTCTTACATAATTTCAGTAGAAGAATTATCAAAGGTTTGTGGTACAACAGGAGTTATACTTTCAGCTCATACTTCATTATGTGCATCAGTAATAAATGAAAATGGTACACCAGATCAAAAAGCTAAATATTTACCAGATCTTTGCTCAGGTAAAAAAATAGGAGCTTTCGGTTTAACTGAACCAGGTGCTGGTACAGATGCAGCAGGTCAACAAACTACTGCAAGATTAGAAGGTGACCATTATGTATTAAATGGTTCAAAAATCTTCATAACTAATGGTGGAGTTGCTGAAACATTTATAGTTTTTGCTATGACTGATAAATCAATGGGAACTAGAGGAATATCAGCATTTATAGTTGAAAAGTCATTCCCAGGATTCTCAATTGGTAAGTTAGAAAACAAAATGGGTATTAGAGCATCTTCTACTACTGAATTAATTTTTGAAGATTGTATAGTACCAAAAGAAAACTTAATTGGTAAAGAAGGTAAAGGCTTCGGAATAGCAATGAAAACTCTTGATGGAGGAAGAATTGGTATTGCAGCTCAAGCTTTAGGTATTGCAGAAGGTGCTTTTGATGAAGCAGTTGCATACATGAAAGAAAGAAAACAATTCAATAAACCACTTTCAGCTTTCCAAGGATTACAATGGTACATTGCTGAAATGGACGTTAAGATAGAAGCTGCAAAACACTTAGTATATAAGGCTGCTTGGAAGAAACAAAATGGTATACCTTATTCAGTTGATGCAGCAAGAGCTAAATTATTTGCTGCTGATGTTGCAATGGAAGTTACAACTAAGGCTGTACAATTATTTGGTGGTTATGGATACACTAAAGAATATCCAGTAGAAAGAATGATGAGAGATGCTAAGATAACTGAAATCTATGAAGGAACTTCAGAAGTTCAAAAGATGGTTATCGCTGGAAGCATTTTAAGATAGGAGGACTTTTAGAATGAATATAGTAGTTTGTGTAAAACAAGTTCCAGATACAACAGCTGTAAAAATTGATCCAAAGACTGGTACATTAATAAGAGATGGGGTTCCATCAATAATAAATCCAGAGGATAAACATGCTTTAGAAGGTGCGTTAAGAATAAAAGAAGCAACTGGTGCTAAAGTAACAGTTGTAAGCATGGGGCTTCCAATGGCTAAAGCAGCTCTTAGAGAAGCATTATGTATGGGAGCTGATGAAGCTATTTTATTAACAGATAGAGCACTTGGAGGAGCTGATACATTAGCAACTTCAAAAGCATTATCAGGAGTTATAGCTAAATTAGATGCTGATATAGTATTCGCTGGTAGACAAGCAATTGATGGAGATACTGCACAAGTTGGTCCAGAAATCGCTGAACATTTAGATATTCCTCAAGTAACTTACGTTCAAGACGTAAAAGTTGAAGGGGAAACATTGATAGTAAACAGAGCATTAGAAGATGGTCATCAAGTAGTTGAAGTTAAGACTCCATGTCTATTAACTGCAATTGAAGAATTAAATAGCCCAAGATATATGAACGTTGCAAGAATATTTGAAACTAACGATGATGAAATCAAAGTTATGGGAGCAGCAGATATAGATGTACCTGTTGAAGAATTAGGACTTAAAGGTTCGCCTACAAAGGTTAAGAAGTCAATGACTAAAGAAGTTAAAGGTCAAGGTGAATTAGTTAAACAAGAACCTAAAGACGCTGTAACATACGTTTTAGGAAAATTAAAAGAGAAACACTACATCTAAGATAATAGGAGGTTAAGTAATTATGAATATAGCAGATTACAAGGGCGTTTGGGTCTTTGCTGAACAAAGAGAAGGCGAATTACAAAAAGTGTCTTTAGAATTACTTGGAGAAGGAAGAAGACAAGCTGATAAACTAGGAGTTAAGTTAACAGCATTATTATTAGGAAGCAATATTGAAGGATTAAGCAAAACATTAGCAGAACATGGTGCTGATGAAGTTTTAATTGCTGATGATAAATTATTAGAACATTATACAACTGATGCATATACAAAAGTTATCTGTGACCTAGTAAATGAAAGAAAACCAGGAATATTATTTGTTGGTGCTACTTTTATCGGAAGAGATTTAGGTCCAAGAGTTGCAGCTAGATTAAACACAGGACTTACAGCTGACTGTACATCAATAGATGTAGAAGTTGAAAATGGTGATTTATTAGCTACAAGACCAGCATTTGGTGGTAACTTAATGGCTACAATTGCATGTCCTGAACATAGACCACAAATGGCTACAGTAAGACCAGGAGTTTTTGCTAAAGTTGAAAGTGATGGAGCTAACTGTAACATAGAAAAAGTTAATGTGGAATTAACTGATTCTGATGTTAGAACTAAAGTATTAGAAACAGTTAAAACTGCTAAAGATATCATAGACATATCAGAAGCTAAAGTTATTGTTTCTGGTGGTAGAGGTGTTGGATCTAAGGAAAACTTTGCATTACTAGAAGAATTAGCTAACATATTAGGTGGAACAGTTGCTGGTTCTAGAGCAGCAGTTGAAAAAGGATGGATAGAAAATGCTTACCAAGTTGGACAAACTGGTAAAACTGTAAAACCATCAATTTATATAGCATGTGGTATTTCAGGAGCTATCCAACACGTTGCTGGTATGCAAGATTCTGATATGATTATTGCTGTAAATAAAGATGAAACTGCGCCAATAATGAAGGTTGCAGATTACGCTATCGTTGGAGATATTAAAAAGGTATTACCTGAATTAATTGCTCAAGCAAAGGAAATTGTAGAAGCTGAATAATTAATTGATTATAGAAAAACAGTAGTGGATTTTAGAGCGGAATTTAATTAATAAATTTATATAAAATTTTGGTTAATATATTATGTATTTACTATATCTAAGGCCAGAAATATGCCTGGTCTTAGTATTTTAAATAAATGGAACAGAAATATATATATTTAGGAGGAATTTATTCATGAAAAAAGTATTTGTACTTGGTGCAGGAACTATGGGTGCTGGAATTGTTCAAGCATTTGCTGCAAAAGGTTGTGAAGTAATTGTAAGAGACATAAAAGAAGAATTTGTTGATAGAGGAATAGCTACAATAACTAAGTCTTTATCTAAATTAGTGGCTAAAGAAAAAATTACTGAAGCAGACAAAGAAGAAATTCTTTCAAGAATATCAGGAACAACTGATATGAAATTAGCTGCTGACTGCGATTTAGTAGTTGAAGCTGCTATTGAAAACATGAAAATTAAAAGAGAAATATTTGCTGAATTAGATGAAATCTGTAAACCAGAAACTATTTTAGCTTCAAATACTTCTTCATTATCAATAACTGAAGTTGCATCTGCAACTAAGAGAGCTGATAAAGTTATAGGAATGCATTTCTTTAATCCAGCTCCAGTTATGAAGTTAGTTGAAGTTATAAGAGGAGCTGCTACTTCTCAAGAAACTTTTGATGCTGTTAAGGAAATGTCAGAATCAATAGGTAAAACTCCAGTAGAAGTTGCTGAAGCACCAGGATTTGTTGTAAACAGAATTTTAATCCCTATGATTAATGAAGCTACTTTCATTTTACAAGAAGGTGTTGCAAAGGAAGAAGATATCGATGCAGCTATGAAACTTGGAGCTAACCACCCAATGGGACCTTTAGCTTTAGGTGACCTTATAGGATTAGACGTATGTTTAGCTATCATGGACGTTTTATATAACGAAACAGGAGATAGTAAATACAGAGCTAGCAGTCTTTTAAGAAAGTATGTTAGAGCTGGTTGGTTAGGTAGAAAGACTGGAAAAGGATTCTACGATTATTCTAAATAATTTTAACTTTATAATATCCCGTTAAATAAATATACTCCTAGAAGCAGTCTGCTTTTAGGAGTTTTTGTGATGGAAATTATTAATATAAATTATTATTAAAGGCTGTATAAAATGTAAGTTTTATGCAGTTTATTTAATTTTACATATGCACTATAGTTTTAGTTCATAAATTATAAAGTGTAAATTGAAACATAATATATATGTTCATATAAAAATAAAGTTATCCATGATATAATTATAATTGTTAATTAAGTATAATTATCCATAATCTTTATGCAATGATTTGATTATACTAATAGAGATTATTAATTTAGTTACAAGTGGAATTACAATAAACAAATATAAAGGTGGTAATGAAGATGGACTATAAACAAATAAAAGAATATGATGATTATTTAGTAATAGAAGATGTTAAAAATTTTAAGTTAAAGCAGACTTTTGAATGTGGTCAATGTTTTAGATTTCATAAAATAAGTGATACAAATTACATAACTGTAGCATTTGAACGTGTTATAGAACTTGAAGAAGACGGAAATGATATAAAGATATATAATTCTAGCAGAGAAGATGTTGAAAATATCTGGATTGATTATTTTGATTTAAATAGAGATTATTCCAAAATTAAAGAAGAATTATCAAAAGATGATTTGTTGAGAAAAAGTGTTGAGTATGGTCCTGGTATAAGAATTTTAAATCAAGATCCATTTGAGATATTAATTAGCTTTATTATATCAGCTAGAAATAGTATTCCTTCAATAATGAAAACAATAAATAAGATATCTGCAAAATGGGGGAGAACTATAGAGTACAAAGGAAATACATATAATGCATTTCCAACAATAGAACAAATAAAAGATGCTACATTAGAAGAGATTCAAGAAACAGGAGCTTCTTTTAGAAGCAAATACATTATAGATACAATTTCAAATGTATATAGTAGTTATAAAGCTAAAAAAGACAAAGACTCCGAAAAAATAGAAGAATTTAAAAAATACGATTTAGAGTATATAAAAAGTCTTAATGATGATGAATGTCATTCGGCCTTACAGGAATTTAAAGGTGTAGGTGCAAAGGTGGCAGATTGTATTATGCTTTTTTCAATGGAAAAGTATTCAGCATTTCCAGTTGATGTATGGGTTAAGCGTGCTATGATTTATTTTTATGGAGCAGAAGATGCATCATTAAATAAGATAAGAATATTTGCAAGAAATCAATTTAAAGAATTATCAGGATTTGCACAACAGTACTTATTTTATTATGCTAGGGAAAATAAGATTACAATTGATTAATTTAATAAATATAGACAAAATTAAAGGCAAGGTATAATCACCTTGCCTTTAATTTATATATTATTTTAAATTCAAGATATTTCTTAGAAACACCTTCATTAATTTTCTAATTTAAATCAACTACTTTTTCTAACTCGACGTGATTTTTTTATTGGAACGTAAGAATCCCCAGGTATATTCTCTACGAACTTTAAATATTTTTTAATCTTGAAATCCTTTTTTATAAGTTCTAGTGAGTTAAATCTAGATGCTAATTCACGGTTTGTAAATAGTGCATGAATAGCACAATGACAAGTTGGACATAAGTGTATTGTATCTAATTTTTTACCGCCTTTTTCTAATGGTATCAAATGATGATTTGTTATTATCGAGACACTTCTATTACACAATTCACAAATATGGTATTGGGCCATAAAATCCTCCTCGTATATAAAAATATATTTCATGTATTAATTATATCATAATAGAATTTAAAATCAAAAGAGTTTAGTATTTTATAGGAATAGCATTAAATTAAATATAAAACTATGTTATAATTATACAATGGTGTAAAATTATAACATAAATATAGAGGTGGTTTAATGTTTCAATTTGAAAATCAGTTGGCTAAATTAAAACATGAAGTTTTGACTAGAGTGGCTGTACTTGCAAAGCAGAATAATCTAACAAGAGAAGAAATAGAAAAAATTCCATATGAAATGATACAAGGAGATATTCCTAAATATAGAGATAATGTTCAACATGAAAGAAATGTGGTTTTAGAGAGAGTAAAACTTGCCGCCGGCTATCTTCCAAATGGAAGATATAGTGAAGAATTAATAGATATATCTGAAAATAAACAAATTTTATATGTCATAAAAGCAGCATGTGATAGATGTCCTACAAAAAAATTTGAGGTTACTGATGCTTGTAGAAATTGTATAGCGCATAAGTGTCAGAGTGTATGTAATTTTGGAGCTATAAGTTACGTTAATGGAAGAGCACATATAGATACAACAAAGTGTAAGGAATGTGGAATGTGTAAAAAAGCATGTCCTTATGATGCGATTGCACAAGATATGAGACCTTGTAAGAGAGCGTGCCCTACTGGAGCCATAAATTTTAATAAATACGATTTAAGCACTGAAATAACTGAAAGTAAGTGTATAAATTGTGGAGCATGTATGGCATCATGTCCATTTGGTGCAATAGAGGATAAGAGCAGTATAGTTAAAATTGTTAATGAATTGATGTCTGATAATGATATTTATGCAGTTGTAGCACCTGCCATAACAGGACAATTTAATTTAAATGTTAAATATGGACAAGTAAAAAATGCAATAAAGAAATTAGGTTTTAAAGATATGACAGAGGCTGCGTGTGGAGCAGATGCCGTTACTGTACATGAAAGCAATGAATTTATAGAGAGAATGAGTATAGGAGATTCTTATATGACTAATTCATGCTGTCCAGGATTTGTAAGCTATATTGAAAAGTTAGTACCAGATCAATCTTCAAGAATATCAAGTACCGTATCACCAATGGTTGCTACAGGTAGATATATAAAGAATAAGAATGCGAATGCTAAAGTAGTATTTATAGGACCATGTACAGCAAAGAAAAATGAAGTACTAATTGAGAGTATTAAAGATTCTGTAGATTACGTACTAACATTTGAAGAACTATTTGCGTTATTCGATGCTTTTGAAATAAATCCATCTGAGTGTGAAGAGATTACAGTTGATGATGGTTCTATTTTTGGAAGGGGGTTTGCAATAGGTGGGGGACTAACCGCTTCTATTGAAAACTATATTTCTGAAAAAGGAATAGAAACAGAATTTAAGCCAGTAAAAGTTTCTGGTGGATCAGAAATTAAAAAGACTATGATAATGGCTAAAGCAGGTAAATTAAATGGGAATTTTATTGAAGGAATGATGTGTGAAGGTGGATGTATTAATGGTGCAGCTAAAGTTGTTTCTTCTGTAAAAGCTAAAGCTAACTGTGTGAAAAATAATAAAGAAGGAGAAATCAAAAGTGTCATGTCTAATAAAATATTAGATGAATTTGACAATATAAGCTTAAAGAAGTGATTTAGCAAAATAAAAGTTTTTAAATAAAACTTGTAAAATCTCTTTAAAACCTCAGAAAATATGAGTAATTTTAAAGAGATTTTTCTTGTAATTAAAGTCATTTATATAAAGAAAAAACAAGATTTATTTTGCTTACTATAATTTTGAGAAAATTAAAGAAAAAATGAGTATTGGCGATTTATTCAGAAATAAACGGTAATATTTACAGAAAAACAGGATATAATATTGGAAGTAATGTTTGAATTATATGGATATAAACGCTATTATAATTATATTAGCACTCGATGATGATGAGTGCTAACAATTGAAATAAAAATAATAAAAATAATAATATATATATTTTAAGGAGGGTTTTTTCATGAATATTAAACCACTTGGTGAAAGAGTAGTAATTAAAAAATTAGAGGCAGAAGAAAAGACTAAGAGTGGAATAGTCTTAACAGGAAGTGCTAAGGAAAGACCACAAGAAGCAGAAGTAGTTGCTGTAGGTCCAGGCGCAGTTGTAGATGGAAACAGAATTGAAATGGAAGTTAAAGTTGGAGATAAGGTTTTATACTCTAAATATGCAGGAACAGAAGTTAAAGTTGATGGGCAAGAATATACTATATTAAAACAAGAAGATATACTAGCAATAGTTGAATAAAATCAATTAGAATGAAATTTTAAGCATTAATAAATGGATAGAAAGTTAAATTAAGAGGAGTGTGTTATAAATGGCTAAAATGTTAAAATTCGGAGAAGAAGCAAGAAGAGCTATGCAAATTGGTGTAGATAAATTAGCTGATACAGTTAAAGTTACTTTAGGTCCAAAAGGAAGAAATGTTGTTTTAGATAAAAAATTTGGTGCACCATTAATAACAAATGATGGTGTTTCAATTGCAAGAGAAATAGAATTAGAAGATCCATATGAAAATATGGGAGCTCAATTAGTTAAAGAAGTTGCAACTAAAACTAATGACGTTGCAGGAGATGGTACTACAACTGCTACATTATTAGCACAAGCTATAATCAGAGAAGGATTAAAAAATGTAACAGCAGGTGCTAATCCAATTTTACTTAGAAATGGTATAAAAGTAGCTGTTGAAAAGGCAGTTGAAGAAATTAAAAAGAATTCTAAACAAGTAGAAGGAAAAGAAGACATTGCTAGAGTTGCTGCTATTTCTGCTGCTGATGAAGAAGTTGGTCAATTAATTGCAAATGCTATGGAAAAAGTAGGTAATGAAGGTGTTATCACTATTGAAGAATCTAAATCAATGGGAACTGAATTAGATGTAGTTGAAGGAATGCAATTTGATAGAGGATATGTATCACCTTACATGGCTACAGATACTGAGAAAATGGAAGCTGTTTTAGAAAATCCATATATCTTAATAACAGATAAGAAAATAACAAACATACAAGAAATATTACCTATACTTGAAGAGATAGTAAAGACAGGTAAGAAACTATTAATCATTGCTGAAGATATTGAAGGTGAAGCAATGGCAACATTAGTAGTTAATAAATTAAGAGGAACATTTACTTGTGTAGCTGTTAAGGCACCAGGATTTGGTGATAGAAGAAAAGAAATGCTACAAGATATTGCTATCTTAACTGGTGGTACTGTAATTGCTGAAGAATTAGGAAGAGATTTAAGAGAAGTTACTATAGATATGTTAGGAACTGCTGATAGCGTTAAAGTAAGCAAAGAAAACACAGTTATCGTTAATGGTAAAGGAAATTCAGCAGAAATTAAAGAAAGAGTTAATCAAATAAGAGCTCAAATAGAAGAAACTTCTTCAGAATTTGATAAAGAAAAGTTACAAGAAAGATTAGCAAAACTTGCAGGTGGAGTTGCTGTAATTAAAGTTGGTGCAGCTACAGAAACTGAATTAAAAGAAAAGAAATTAAGAATTGAAGATGCATTAAATGCAACAAAGGCTGCTGTTGAAGAAGGTATAGTAGCTGGTGGTGGAACAGCTTATGTTAATGTAATCAATGAAGTTGCAAAATTAACATCTGATGTTCAAGATAGTCAAATCGGTATAAATATAATAGTTAAAGCATTAGAAGAACCAGTAAGACAAATCGCAATCAATGCTGGTGTTGAAGGTTCAGTAATAATTGAAAAAGTTAAAAATAGTGAACCAGGTGTAGGATATGATGCTTTACATGATGAATATAAGAATATGCTTAAATCAGGTATAGTTGATCCAACTAAGGTTACAAGATCAGCACTTCAAAATGCTGCATCTGTAGCATCTACATTCTTAACAACTGAAGCTGCTGTAGCTGATATTCCATCTAAAGATCCTGTAATGCCAGGTGGAGCTCCAGGAATGGGAATGGACGGAATGTACTAAAATTTAATATAAAAAATTAATTATTTATTTAATATAAAAGATTGATAGAAATCCCAATATAGATTTCTATCAATCTTTTTTTATAATTATGAATACAAAATATATAATTGGTAAATATAGGAATATAAAGTAAAAAGGGAGGTTTTATATGCATTTAAGAGAATCAAGAAAAAAACAAAAAAAGAAAAAAGCTTTTACTATAATTGAGTTGGTAGTAGTTATGTGCATCGTGGGAATATTAGCCAGTGCATTAATACCACAAGTGGGTGGTTATATAACTGAAGCTAAAAAAATGAAAGTAGTAGATCAAAGCAGAAGTGTAGTAATGGCTGTAGACTCATATAATTTGAAAAATAAAGTAAAATATCCCGAAGATAAAACAGTTAGTCATATTAAAAGTGAAGCTGGAATTTCTAAATATCTAAAGGATGTTAAATTTGATAATCTTAAAGATAATACGAAAATAGAGGAATGTAGAAGTATTGTTAATGGTTCAGAATTCACAATAGATGAAAATGAACAGTTAGAAAAAGTAACAGCATTAATACAACCAGATAATTTAGATATAGAATAAAATATAATATTTTATAAATTTTTTATTAGACTACTTGAGCTATTTTTAAGTAGTCTAATAAAAGTAATCATTAATTTGAAAAATAATACATAAAAAATGCAATTTTTGTGTCAAGTTTATTGACTTTATTTTTTACATACATTATAATATGTTTAATTCAAAGATACGGCACATTAAAAAACTCATATATACCCTGGATATGGCAGGGAGTATCTACCGGAAACCTTAAATTTCTGACTATGAGTGATATTAATATAAGCTGATATTAATTTATTATTAGCATATTAACATCACTCAGGATGATTAATGTGCTTTTTTTATACACAAAAATAAGGGTAAAAATGCAATAAATATTTCAAAATCAATAAGAAATGCAATAAATAATTCAAAAATAGGGAGGAAATTTAAAATGGCAAAAATTATTAAAGAAGCTTATACTTTTGATGACGTATTATTAATGCCTAACAAATCAGAAATATTACCAAGAGAGGTAACTACAAGAACACAATTAACAAAGAAGATAGCTTTAAACATACCGCTTATGAGTGCTGGAATGGATACTGTAACAGAATCTAAGATGGCAATTGCAATGGCAAGAGAAGGCGGAATAGGAATTATACATAAAAATATGACTATTGAACAACAAGCTAAAGAAGTTGATAAAGTAAAAAGACAGGAAAATGGTGTAATCACAGATCCTATTTATTTATCAGAAGATCATCTTATTCAAGATGCTGAAAACTTAATGGCACAATATAGAATATCAGGAGTACCTGTTACTAAAGACGGAAAATTAGTAGGGATTATTACAAACAGAGATATAATATTTGAAACAGATTTTCAAAAGAAAATTTCAGATGTAATGACAAGTGAAAATTTAATAACTTCTCATGAAAAGACTACAGTTGAAGAAGCTAAAGAAATTTTAAAGAAACATAAAATAGAAAAATTACCTTTAGTAGATGCAGAAGGAAACTTAAAAGGACTTATAACAATGAAAGATATAGAGAAAGTTAAAAAGTTCCCAAATGCAGCTAAAGATGAAAAAGGTAGATTATTATGTGGTGCTGGTGTTGGTGTTACAGGAAACATGATGGAAAGAATTGATGCTTTAGTTAAAGCTCAAGTTGATGTTATTGTTCTTGATACAGCTCATGGACATTCACAAGGAGTTTTAGATGCAGTTAAAAAGATAAAAGAAACTTATCCAGAACTTCAAGTAATTGCAGGTAATGTAGCAACAGCTGAAGCTGTAGAAGACTTAATAGAAGCTGGAGCAGATTGTGTTAAAATTGGTATAGGACCTGGTTCTATCTGTACTACAAGAGTAGTTGCAGGTGTAGGAGTACCTCAGTTAACAGCAGTTATGGATTGTGCTGAAGTCGGAAGAAAGCATGGAGTTCCAGTAATCGCTGATGGTGGTCTTAAGTATTCTGGTGATATAGTTAAAGCATTAGCAGCTGGTGCATCTGTAGCAATGCTTGGATCATTATTTGCAGGATGTGATGAAGCTCCTGGAGAAATGGAAATATATCAAGGAAGAAGTTACAAAGTTTATAGAGGTATGGGATCACTTGCTGCTATGGAATGTGGATCTAAAGATAGATACTTCCAAGAAGGAAATAAAAAATTAGTTCCAGAAGGTGTAGAAGGAAGAGTAGCTTATAAAGGATTTGTAGCAGATACTATATTCCAATTAATTGGAGGAATAAGATCAGGAATGGGTTACTTAGGATCTAAAAACTTAGAGACTTTATATGAAACTGCAAGATTTGTAGTTCAAACAGGTGCTGGATTAAGAGAAAGTCATCCACATGATATAAATATTACAAAAGAAGCTCCAAACTACAGTGTTGGACAATAGACGAATATTATAATTAAAAAATAATCAAATGTTAATAAAAAATGCCCAAAATAAATATTTTTAGTTGAAAAAAATATTTATTTGGGCAATAATAGTATATATTAAGAACTTTTTAGGAGGAAACCATGAAAAAAGAATTAATTTTAGTTATTGATTTTGGTGGACAATATAATCAATTAATAGCAAGAAGAGTAAGAGAATGCAATGTATATTGCGAAGTTCATCCTTATACGTTAAGTGTTGAAGAAATAAAGGAAATGAATCCAAAGGGAATTATTTTTACAGGTGGACCAAACAGTGTATATGGTGAAGATTCTCCTCTATGCGATAAAGCTCTATTTGAAATAGGAGTACCTATTCTTGGTATATGCTATGGTTCTCAACTTATGTCTCATATGCTTGGAGGAAAAGTTGCAACAGCTCCTGTAAGTGAATATGGTAAAACAGAAGTAGATGTAAAGGTAGATTCTAAACTTTTTGATGGTGTATCATCTAAAACTATATGTTGGATGAGCCACACTGATTACATAGAAAAAGCTCCAGAAGGATTTAAGATAACTGGTAATACTCCTGTTTGCCCAGTTGCAGCTATGGAATGTGAAGAAAAGAATTTATATGCAGTTCAATTCCACCCAGAAGTTATGCATACACAAGAAGGTACAAAGATGCTTAATAACTTTGTATATAATGTATGCGGATGTTCTGGAGATTGGAAAATGGATTCATTTGTTGAGAAGACAATTGAAGAAATTAGAGCAAAAGTTGGAAATGGAAAAGCTTTATGTGCATTATCAGGTGGAGTTGATTCTTCAGTAGCAGCAGTATTGCTTTCAAAAGCTATTGGAAAACAATTAACATGTGTATTTGTTGATCATGGTTTACTTCGTAAAAATGAAGGAGATGAAGTTGAAGCTATATTTGGACCAAATGGTAATTATGACTTAAACTTCATACGTGTAAATGCACAAGAAAGATTTTATGAAAAATTAGCTGGAGTAGAAGATCCAGAAACTAAGAGAAAAATAATTGGTGAAGAATTTATAAGAGTTTTTGAAGAAGAAGCTAAAAAAATTGGAGCTGTTGATTTCTTAGTACAAGGAACTATTTATCCAGACGTAATAGAAAGTGGTCTTGGTAAATCAGCTGTTATAAAATCACATCATAATGTAGGAGGACTTCCTGATTATGTTGATTTTAAAGAAATAATAGAACCACTTAGATTATTATTTAAGGATGAAGTTCGTAAAGCAGGATTAGAACTTGGAATCCCAGAAAAATTAGTTTATAGACAGCCATTCCCAGGTCCAGGACTTGGTATTCGTATAATCGGTGAAGTAACTGCTGAAAAAGTAAGAATAGTTCAAGATGCAGATGCAATTTATCGTGAAGAAATTGCAAATGCAGGTATTGATAAGGAAATAGGTCAATATTTCGCAGCTCTTACAAATATGCGTTCAGTAGGTGTTATGGGTGATGAAAGAACTTATGATTACGCTATAGCACTTAGAGCAGTAACAACAAGTGACTTCATGACAGCAGAGTCTGCTGATCTTCCATGGGAAGTACTTGGAAAAGTAACAACTAGAATAGTAAATGAAGTTAAGGGTGTTAACCGTGTAATGTATGACTGCACTGGTAAACCACCAGCAACTATTGAATTTGAATAGGTAGTATACATATCTATCACATATAAAAACCTTACTAATTTTTGAAAATAAATAAAAATTGGTAAGGTTATTTTTGTGATTATAATTCTTTTTGATTTTTTAGAGTTTATATATTTATTAGAAATGTATTTCCTAGACAACTCTTATTAATTAATGTATTGAGATAAATGGATTAATATGGTATTCTGTAACAGACAAAGAAGCTAATCTTGAAGTAACATAAGTGCAGAGGTGAAAGTATATGTTTTTATATCATTATTATGACAAAATGACTGGTCCATTTATGAATCTATCTGAGTTAGCAAATGAGGAAGCTAATTTTATTTTAAATAAAATAAAAGAAAACAAGCCAAAAGCGCAAAGTGCACAACGGGATTATGAATATATGTTTAGAAGACGTATGTATGAGGATATATTAAGAAAAGAGTTTTTAAAAAAAAGTGGAATTATCAAAAGAGATGTTCCACATTATATGGTTGTTGAACATAGTCCATGGTTAAGCACATGGTTTGAAAATAGTAGCTTTGTTCGAATATCTATAGAGGAATTTGATACAAAAACAATTTCGTTTACTTATGGAGATTCACATCCAACATTCAGTCCATGGCCAAGAGATGATGATTGGAAAGAATATCGTAGAAAACTTTATACATACGAAGAGATACTGGAGATAATAAAAAAGTATGGATTGCCTCAAGATTGGAACAATGATGGTAATTATGGTCCAGAAAGATATATTGAAGCGCATATATGGAGTGATGATACAATAAATAAATATCGTATATTTTGAGCAGGCTCTTTGCAATAGAAAATCAGCAAGTCAAAATAAAATATGTAATATAGATAAAATAAGGCTATTTATCGTATAAAGCTTAATCATATATATTTAGTGATTGCTATGAACTAACGAATTTGAATAATGTTTTATAATAAAATCTTGAAAAAACTATCTTAATAGGTTTATCAGGATTTTTTCTTGATTGATATGAAAAATATAATACATAGTTGAAAATTGGATTAATGATAGTTATTATAAGAATTAATAATGGATATAAAAGTGAAATTTATAAATAACAATACTAGATGAGGTAATAAAATGAGAACACGAGTACCAGATTATTTTAAAAAATTTAAATGCATTGCTTCAGAATGTGAGGATACATGCTGTGCTGGATGGGAGATAGTAGTTGATGATGAAACATATGATTATTATAAATGTGTTAAAGGTAAGTTTGGAAACAGATTAAAAAATGAAATAGTGCAAGATGAAGATGGGGACAATATTTTTATTCTTAAAGGAAATAGATGTGCATTTTTAAACGATAGAGATTTATGTGATATTTATAATGAACTTGGAGAAGAACATTTATGCTATACATGCAAGGAATATCCTAGGTTTACAGAAGAGTTTGGAAGTATACGTGAAGTAGGATTATCTTTATCATGTCCAGAAGCAGCGAGAATAATATTAGGAAAAACAAATATCACTGAATTTGATGTTGTAGAAGATGATGATATGGTATCAGCTTATAATGATATAAGTTATGATATTTTTATGCAACTTTCAACATCAAGAAATCTTATTATGAATACAATACAAAATCGTTCTATGGAATTAAGTCATAGGATATCTATTATTTTAAGTTTTACTGATGAAATTCAGAAAAAAATAGATGAAGATAAAATTGATGAAATAATTCAGGTTAGAAAAAAATATTCTGATGATAAATTTATAAACAACTACGTTGATAGTTTGAAAAGTTTAAAAAACAATAAAGAAGCTAGATATGATAACATAAAGAAATATTTTGAAGTGTACAAAGATATTGACCATATAAATGAAGAGTGCCCTTTAGTTTTAGATGAAGCAATAAAACATTTTTATGGGGAAAATTCAGGTTTTGAATTTTATGTGGAAAAACATAATAAATTTAAGTCATATTATGTGGATAGAATATACGAGTATGAACAAATTATAGTATATTTTATATTTAGATATTTTATGAAGGCTGTTTTTGATTATGATGTATCTGCAAAAATTAAAATGGCAGTTATAAGTATGTTGATAATAGAAGAGTTAGATGTGGTTAGATGGTGTAAAAATAATGAAGAATTTAACTTGAGTAATCAAGTAGATATAGTAAAGCTGTATTCTAAAGATATTGAACATTCAGAAGAAAATGTAGAGTCACTTTATGAAAGCTTTGAAACAAAGAGTATATTTAGCTTGGAAAATCTATTAACAATAATAAATAACTAAAAAGGCTAACCAAAAGAGTATAAAGATTATATTATAATACTTGTAGGAAAATTGTTTTATATCCCAAAATGTAGCAAAATATAATGTTATAGTATTTAATTAAGTTCAGATTTATAGATTGTAATAATATAAGTCTGGGCTTTTTTATATTTACATAAATCTATGAAAATGAATCATATAAAATGATAACAAATCGAGACTTCTAGCATAATATAATATCAGGTAATTCTTAAGTTTCACGGAATACTAATTGAAGAAATTTAGAAAGCCATAGATTCTAAAATATTGAAAAAATATTGAAAAAATATTGAAATTTGAATATTAACAAATGCTATAGAGCATTATGTTTTGCTACAAAGGAGAGAAGAACATGAAAAACAGAAAGCATGGTTGCTGTCAACCATATAATAAATGTAGTTGCAAAGAAAAAAGTTGTTGGGGTGGAAAAAAATCTTGTAATAAATGTACAAGACATTGTCACTGTACACCAGAGTATTCTTCAGAAAGTACTCCAGAGTGTGGATATGATTGTAATTTAAGTTGTGCTTCAGAAGAAATTCACTGTTGCAATTCTTGTGGCTGTGGAAAAGATAAATGTCATAGTGCATGTACACCAGAATGCACACCAGAATGTGGATACGATTGCAATTTAAGCTGTGTTTCAGAAGAACGTCATGGCTGTAATTCTTGTGGATGTAGAAGAGATAAATGTCATAGTGCATGCACACCAGAATGCACACCAGAATGTGGATATGATTGTAATTTAAGCTGTGTTTCAGAAGAACGTCATGGCTGTAATTCTTGTGGATGCAAGAAATGTAAATGTCATAGTGCATGCACACCAGAATGTGGACATGATTGTAATTTGAGTTGTGCTTCAGAAGAAATAGATTGTTGTGAATATAGTGAATATAGACCACATAAAAAATGCAGATGTCATACAGTATGTACACCAGAATGTCCTCCAAGATGTACTCCAGAGTGCGAGTATGATTGTGACTTTAGTTCTGTATCTGAAGATATGAGCTCAAGTGATGATAATTTTAGCTTTAGCTCTTACGAAAGATCTTGCGATGAACCAGAATGTGGCCGTTCAAAATCTGATTGTAATTTTATTAGCCATAGATGCTGTGATAGTTGTGGCGAATGCTTCATAGGCGGAATAGAAGAAGGATATTGTGAAGGCTATGAAGAAGGATTAAAAAAGAAATGTAAAAATCAATACAAATGTGGATATGATGCAGGATACAAAGAAGGTTATGATGCTGGATACGAAAAAGCAAAACAAGAAGTTCAAGCATATGTTGATAAAGTAAAGAAATGTAGAAAGAACAAATGCTGTTGTAGATTCTAAATTTAAAATATTAACAATCATCATTTAATATTTTAATAAATAAGAGGAATAGTGTATATCTATTCCTCCTTATTTTTTTCATTATTATTATAAATAATAGTACTTAAATTTCTCTAGATGCACATAATAAATTATAGAAACTACTAAAAAGTTTCTGCAATTATAATAATAAAAAAAATCGTATAGCAAGTAATTAAATACATAATTTATGTTATAATGGAACAATGAAGAATATTTTATTGTATATGGAGGTAGAAGAAAAAATGAATAAAGGTATATCGTTAGATTTATCAAAAGTAGCACCTTATTTAGCTACATCTGAAGTTGACTATATGGAAGATATGGTGAAATGTGCACATGATAAATTACACAATGGAACAGGCGCAGGTAATGACTTCTTGGGATGGATTGATCTACCTGTTAATTATGACAAAGACGAATTTGAAAGAATAAAAAAGTCTGCTGAAAAGATTCAATCTGATTCAGAAGTTTTAATAGTAATCGGAATCGGTGGTTCATATCTTGGAGCTAGAGCGGCTATAGAAATGTTAACTAATAATTTCCACAATGCATTAGATAATGATAAAAGAAAAGCTCCTAAGATTTTCTACGTAGGAAACAACATAAGTTCAACATATATGGCAGAACTTTTACAAGCAATAGAAGGTAAGGATGTTAGCTTAAATATAATATCTAAATCAGGAACTACAACTGAGCCCGCAATCGCTTTCAGAATTTTAAAATCATATGTAGAAAAGAAATATGGTGTTGAAGAAGCTAGAAAGAGAATCTATGCTACAACTGATAAAGCAAAGGGTGCATTAAAAACATTAGCTGATTCAGAAGGATATGAAACATTCGTAGTTCCAGATGATGTTGGAGGAAGATTCTCAGTATTAACAGCAGTTGGATTATTACCAATAGCAGCAGCTGGAATTAATATAGATGAAATGATGAAGGGTGCAGCTGATGCTAGAGAAGCTTATTCAAATCCTTCAATAAAAGAAAATGATGCTTATAAATATGCAGCAGTTAGAAATGCTTTATATAATAAAGGAAAAGTAATTGAAGTATTAGTTAACTATGAACCATCACTACATTACTTTAATGAATGGTGGAAACAATTATATGGAGAATCAGAAGGAAAAGATAACAAGGGATTATTCCCAGCAGCAGTTGATTTTACAACTGACCTTCACTCAATGGGACAATATATTCAAGAAGGAAGAAGAGTTCTTTTTGAAACAGTTATTAACGTTGAAAAGCCAAAATATGAAATCAACATTGAAAAAGATGCTGATGATTTAGATGGATTAAACTTCTTAGCTGGAAAGACTATGGATTTTGTTAATAAGCAAGCATTCCAAGGTACTTTATTAGCTCATAATGATGGTGGAGTTCCTAACATGGTTGTTAATGTACCAGAAATATCAGCATACTATTTTGGATATATGGTATACTTCTTTGAAAAAGCTTGTGGTATAAGTGGATACTTATTAGGTGTAAATCCATTTGACCAACCAGGTGTTGAAGCTTATAAGAAGAACATGTTTGCTCTTTTAGGTAAACCAGGATATGAAGAAATGAAAGCTGAATTAGAAAAGAGACTTTAATTCTAATGAAGATAATAATTGATGGAGATGCCTGTCCGGGTATCTCCATTATTGAAAAAGTAGCAAAAAGCTATAAAGTTGAGGTTGCTATATTTTGTGATATAAATCATTTTATTCAAAGTGACTATAGTGCAGTAAAAATTGTAGATAGTGGTTTTCAAAGTGTTGACATGTATGTTGTTAATGAAACTAAAGAAAATGATATAGTGATTTCGCAAGATTATGGAGTTGCAGCAATATGTCTTGGAAAAAAGGCAGAAGTTTTAAATCCCAAGGGACATATATATAATGAAGGAAATATTGATAGACTTCTAGAAGAAAGGCACATATCACAAAAAATAAGAAAAGGTGGAGGGAGAACTGGTAATCCTAAAAAAAGAACACCTGAAGATGATCAAAGACTTGAAAAAAATTTAACATTTGTAATTAAGAAAAATATCATGAAGCTGTAAGGCTTCTTTTTTTATATAAATATGTTAAAAATATATTTATACAATTATATAATTTATTAAAATGGTAAAAATAGTATAAAAATTTCTAAATATATAAGAATAATTAAGTATGTATGATATAATTTAAATAAAACCACTCGCTCTCAATTTACAAAAAATGGAAAAAGAGTATAATATAATTATGCTGTAAAATTATGTATTCGGAGGGTTTGGTTTTTATGAATGAAGTTCAATCAAAATATATAGAAATTATTTTTGATAAAGAAAAGCCACAAAGTGTTGATACTTCAATAAGAATAAAAGTAAAAGCAGAAAATATCATTGAAGAATTAGAATATAAATTTCTTATTGGTAAGGGAGGGATTTGGTCTGTTATTAAAGATTTCTCCAAAAGTAATCAATGTTTATGGGTTCCAACTGAAGATGGAAACTATATAATTATGGTACAAGCCAGAGAAAAGTTAAAGGCTAGACCATTGGATTATTTAGCTAAAGAAGAATTTTCAATAGTTAAGGGAGAGATTTCACAGCCTATGAAAGAAGAATTTAAAGATAATACTGACCATGAAAATTATTCTGAGATTGGTAGAATAACAGAAGCTGATTCAAACGAATTTAAAGAAATAATGAGTGAAACTAATGATAATATATTATTTTTAAAGGCTTCACAGGTGAGTCCTGAAGAGAAGAAGACTTTGATGAAGGGAATAGATGAAACTATGGATGAAACTAGGGATGAAATGGCAGTTACTAGAGATGTTATTGACTTAAAAGAAATTGAAAAGAGAGTAGAAGTTGAGAATAGAGAAGATGATGAAATAAATAAATTCAATAGTGAAAAGATAATGAGTAAATTATCTGAAAAGTCCTTAAATAATGATATAAATAGTATTGATGATACTTATAATGAAATAATAGAAGACATTATAATTGAAAAAAATAAGATTTTTGTTGGTGAAAAAGCAGTTATAAAAGTTAATTCTATAGAAAAAGAAACGTATTTATATAAATTTTATATTAAGAACAATAATGAGTGGTCCATAATAAAAGAGTACGATACAGATAATATTTTAGTATACACTGCAACACAGCCTGGAAGAATGGAATTTTTAGTTCAATGCAAGAGACTTAATTCAACAGACAATTTTGATGATTTTAGAATTATAGATATAGATGTTGAAGAAAACGAAAAAGTAGAAATAGTTAATATAAAATGTTTATCAACCGAATTGATTTGTGGAGAAGAATTAGAATTTGCTGTTGATACAAATATAAAAGAGAATAATGGACAAGTGATACTTTATAAATTTTATAAAATATCAAAAGATGGAAGATCATCATGCATACAGGATTATTCAACAAATAGCAATGTTCAATTTATTGAGCCTCACGACGGGACATATAGAATATTATGTCTTGTAAGAAGTATATTATCCAATAAAGAATATGATGATAGAGCTGTACTTATGTACAAGGTTAAACCATATACAGATATAAAAATAAAAGATTTTATAGCTGATTTAAATTCACCTCAAGCTACTGAAACTGAAATAATATTTAATTCTGATGTGGAGGGTGGAAAAAACCTATTATACAGATATAAAGTAAAAGGTCCGATAGAAGAAGATACTGGTTTTACAATAAGTAATGAATTTTCGTGGAATCCAGAAGAGCCAGGAGAGTATGAAGTATTTCTTTATGTAAAGGATAAGATGTTTACTGGTGAATATGAAGATAGTAGAAAGATTGCATTTACTATTGAGAAGCGTGGGAAAAAGCCAATTAAAATTTTAGATGTTATTGTTGATAAAGAGAAAAAAATTATTATTGGAGAGACTGTTAATATAATGGTTCATGCAGAAGGTGGTACAGGCTTACTTTATTCTTTTATAATAAAAAGGGATGGCAGACTTATTGAAGAATCCAAATACAGTACATCAAATTGGATTGATTTTACTCCTGATAGGGTTGGTGAATATGAAGTCGAAATAAAAGTTAAGGATAAATATTCTGAAAAAGATTTTGATATTCATAATTTAATATATTTAAAAGCAATGGAATATATTCCTGGAGAAATAGATTATATTTTATTACCTTATAAAGAAAATTATTTAATAGGTGATGCAATAGAGTTTGAATGTATCAGTCAAAATACAAATGAAGTGTTGATTAAATATGAAACCAAAATAAATGGACAATCAATAGAACAGACTGAATTTTCTAAGAATAAGAAACTTAGGGTTATTCCTAAAACACCAGGAAAATATACTATAGAAGTTTGTGCTAAGAATATAAAATGTGAGAAGGAATTTGATTCTAAAAAACAGATAAGTTTGTATGTAAATGAGGCTTCACCAGTATTAAATACAAAGATAATATCAAATAAAATTGAAGGAAAAGTTAATGAAGAATTTTCTATTGAAGCTACAAGCAGAGGTGGAAAAGATGTTTGTTATGAATTTTATTTAATGGAAAATGGTCAGTGGAAAAAAGTACAATCATATAGTAAAAAGAATTTTTATAGCTTTATACCTTTTACAAGTGGAAAATATAAAATATTAGCTTTAGCTAAGAGTTATTATAAAAAAGTGAGCTATGAAGATTATAGTGAATTGAATTTTTGTGTTAAAGATTAATTTGTAATAAACGAAAAATAACTATAAGAAGAGTGTGAAGGGAGAACAATTAAGATGCCGATAGATGGTTTGAGTAATAATATATCTAACGAACAATTAATGGCAATGTCGTTGATGAGTAATGGACAGTTAACTAATGAGTCAACATCATCAACTGAATCTAGTGAGTACAACAATTTAGCATTTCAAATGATGATGAAAAACTATATGGATTCAGCCAAAAATACAGCTAAAGACAATGTTGATAAAATAGTCAACAATTCAAATACAGAAACTAATAATTCAACAACAGAAGTGAAGAAGCAAACGGATGCATCCGATTCAATCAATGCAGCAGCAGCTTCTAATCAAACTTCAAGAGCGGTTCAGAATTATCTTGCAGGTCAAAAGTTAACAGATATTCCTTTGACTTTAAATAATTCATATGGAAATATATATAGTTCAGGAACTTCTATGTTGAATAATAGAACACCAGAGGATTTAAAGAAAATATATTCAGCTGTAAGTGATGCATCAAAAGAATACGGTATAAGTGAATCTCTTATACTTGCAGTTATAAAACAAGAATCAGATTTCGATTCAACATGTACATCGAGTGTAGGTGCATCAGGGCTAATGCAGATAATGCCTGGTAATTATTCTCATCTTGGAATAAGTGATCCTTATGATGTTGATCAAAATGTAAATGGTGGAACTAAACTTTTAAGAGAATATTTAGATAAATATAACGGTGATATACAGATGGCATTAATGGCGTATAATGGAGGACCTGGAACTATGCAAAGAAGAGGAGTTACATCATCTGATGATTTGTATAAGATGCCAGAAGAAACACAAAATTATGTTCCAAAAGTAATGGGATATTATCAAAGTGGAGTATGATTTTAGTTAACAGTTAACGGTTAATAAGTAACAGTTAATTAATAAGAGTTATATTATAAATATAGGTAGGACTATTCTAAATTTTTTTTAGAATAGTTCTTTTTAAATTGATATAAAGCTATGAATACAATAGTTAATTGTATAATTGCAACATGATTTGGTATAATTAATTAACATAAAGTAAAATGATGAGATAAGAAAGAGAAGTGAACATATGGAAAGATTAGATAAGGTTATTTCAAATTTAGGATACGGAAGTAGAAAAGATGTTAAAGCATTTGTTAAAAAAGGATTAATTGAAGTTGATGGAGTTATTGTTAAAGATAACGGGCTTTCTGTTGATCCAGAGAAATCTGTTATTAAGATTAATGGAGAAGAGGTTTTTTATAGAAAGTACATATATTTAATGATGAATAAGCCAGCAGGAGTTATATCTGCAACTCATGATAATAGAGATGAAACTGTTATAGATCTTTTATATGTAGATCATCAAGTTTTTGAACCATTTCCAGTAGGGAGATTAGATAAGGATACAGTAGGATTATTATTGCTTACTAATGATGGAGAACTTAATCATAGACTTATATCCCCTAAATGGCATGTTGATAAAGTATATTATGCAAAAATTGACAAAAAAGTAGATGAAAAAGATATTCAAGCATTTAAAAGTGGTATTACATTAGATGATGGATATAAGTGTATGGAAGCTAAATTAGAGATAATATCTGCAAGTGAAGAAGGATCGGAAATTAGAATTACAATACAAGAAGGTAAATTTCATCAAGTCAAAAGAATGTTTGAGGCTGTTGGAAAGAAAGTTGTATATTTAAAAAGAGAGGAATTTGGGGGACTATCATTAGATGCTGATTTAGAAGAAGGCGAATATAGAGAATTATCAGATGAAGAATTAGCCCTATTAAAGAGTTATTAACGAATGATTAAAAAAAATGCAATAAAAACATTCATTTTAAGCGAAAAAATTAAATTTTTTTAATAAAATCCTTGCATTATGGAACGTAATAATCTATAATAATTTGTGCAAGGATAAATAAAAGGAATATATAGCCCCCTTTTTATTTATTGCTTATTGCTTATTGCTAAAGCGCAACCTAGCCCCAAGGGTTGCGTTTTTTTATTTCGTAAAATGAAAATGTTTTCTATTGATTATAATACATATTTTTAAGTATTATGTGTTTAATTTGTGAAAACAAAAAATGTCGAATTATACCTGCTTCAAAAGTAATGGTGAAATTCGTACAAAATGCAAAAAATCATTCATATATATTATTATATGAATGATTTTTTGCATTTTAACTTTACATGATAAGTAAAATAATAGAAAATACAAATGAATTTTATTTATATGGAAAGGCAATATTATTTAAGGGATAGATTTTATTTAGTTAATTACATTTTATTTACATAGATGAGTGTGTGCTTTTTATAAGGAGATTTTATAGCAGACACTTTATATTTATGTAATTATGTTATAATATTTAAGGATTGGGAAAGGAGGAAAAAGTAATGTTAGATTTAAAAAACTTACTTAATAAAGAACAATATGAAGGGGCAACTACAATTGAAGGTCAAGTATTGATTTTAGCAGGAGCAGGGTCAGGAAAAACTAGAGTTTTAACTCATAGAATTGCTCATATGGTAGAGGACTTAAATATTGCACCTTATAATATTTTAGCAATTACATTTACAAATAAGGCTGCTAAGGAAATGAAAGACAGAGTTAGGGCACTTATTGGTGAATGTGCTGAAAATATGTGGATATCTACTTTCCATTCAACATGTGTAAAAATTTTAAGAAGAGAAATAGATAAAATAGGATATAAATCAAGTTTTACTATATATGACAGTTCTGATCAGAAGACATTAGTAAAAGAGTGTATGAAAACTGTTAATATAAATGATAAAGATATATCAGAACAAGAAATAATTAGTAAAATAGGGAAAGCTAAAGATAGAATGCAAACTGCACGAAGTTTTAAGCTAGAAAATGAATCAAATTTTAGAGAAAACAAAATAGCTGATGTATATGAAATGTATCAGAAGAGACTTAAAGAAAATAATGCTTTAGATTTTGATGATTTAATATTTAAAACAGTAGAGTTATTTAAGAGTAATCCTGAAACACTGGAATTTTATCAAAGAAAGTTTAAGTATATTATGGTTGATGAGTATCAGGATACCAATGGTGCTCAATATGAACTAGTTAAGCTTCTTGCATCTAAATACAAAAATATTTGTGTTGTAGGGGATGATGATCAGTGCTTAGTTGAAGGATCTATGGTTTCTACAGAAAATAAAGATGTTGAAATAGAAAAGCTTATGAAAGAAGATTTAGTTAGAGTTGCATCAGGTAATGGTGAAACTTCATTACTTAAAATAAGTGATATAAATAAGAAAAAATATTGTGGAAAGATAGTAAAAATAACTACAAAAAACAATAGAGTTATAAAAGCTACACCTAATCATATTTCATTTGGGAAAATATCATTAGAAGAAGATAAGTACTATGTTTACTTAATGTACAAAAGTGGGTTTGGGTATAGAATAGGTCAAACTTCATCAGTAAGATCTAGAGACGATAGAGATGCTAGTGGATTAGATATAAGATTAAATGGAGAACAGGCTGATAAAATGTGGATAATCAAAGTTTGTGACACAAAAGGTGATGCAACTTATTATGAACAGTATTATTCAGTGAAATATGGAATACCGACAATAGTATTTAATTCAAGAGGTAGAAATATAACAATCTCACAAGAACAGATAGAAAAAATGTTTAAAGAAATTGATACTATAAATGCAGCTGAGAAGCTTATGGAAGACGAATTCTTATATAATGAATATCCACATCATTTGAGTAATGCAGTGATAAGAGGAGACTCTATTAGAAAGAGAGTTAATTTAAGCTTTTTTGGAGGAAAGAAGTCTGTTCAAAGAGGGATATATTCACATAGAATAGGACTTAATTCATCGGGAGATGACTCAAAAAATAAATTTATAGAAGCAGGATTTAATGTTAGAGATGGTCAAAGAAATACATATAGAGTAGAAACGGAAAGAGCTTTATATGATGAAGCTGAGGAATTTGCAAGAAAGCTTAGTATGGTGGAAGAGAGTTTTGAGATTCTAAAAAAGGCAAAGCTTTCTAATGATAAGAGTTTTATGTTTATGCCTATAGGAAGTTTTAAACCAGGAATGTCTATTGCTATACAAAATAGTGAGAAAATAGAAGAGGATATTGTAATATCTGTTGAATTAGAAGATTATGATGGATATGTATATGACTTAAATATTGATAATGCACGAAACTATATTGCAAATGGGATTGTAGTTCATAATTGTATTTATCAATGGAGAGGGGCAGATATAAAAAATATCTTAGATTTTGAAAAAGATTATCCTGATGCAAAGGTAATAAAATTAGAGCAGAATTATAGATCGAAAGGTAATATATTAAACGCTGCCAATGTAGTTATAGTCAACAACTCAAATAGAAAGAGTAAGGCTCTTAGAACTGAACAGGAATTAGGTAGTAAGATAAAGGTTTATAGAGCTTATTCAGATAGCGATGAAGGAGACTTTGTTGGAAAACAAATTTTAGATATAAGAAAAAATGAAGATAAAAAGTATAATGATTTTGCAATATTATATAGAACTAATGCTCAGTCAAGAATTTTTGAGGAAAGTTTCAGAAGAAAGGGAATTCCTTATAAAATTGTAGGAGGAACTAGATTCTATGATAGAAAAGAAATTAAAGATATTCTCGCTTATTTAAAAGTTCTTATAAATCCTCAAGATGATATAAGTATAAGAAGAATTATTAATGTTCCAAAGAGAAGTATAGGTGATGCAACTGTAAATAAGATTCAAGATTTTGCTGATAGTTTCGAGTTAAATATGTGGGATGCATTAAGTGAAGTAAGAAGTATTCCAACATTAACACCTAGAAATGTATCATGTATTGATCCATTCGTTCAATTGATGGAAAACTTAATGATTTTAAGTGAAACTACTCCAGTTTCAATGCTTATTGAAACCATATTAGAAGATACAGGATATATGGATCAGTTAAAAAAGTCTAATGAAATAGAAGATAAGAGTAGAATTGAAAACTTAAAGGAATTAGTATCTGATGCAGTTGATTTTGAAAAAAATAGTGAAGATAAGTCATTATCAGCATATTTAGAAAAGGTTTCTTTGGTTCAAGATACAGATAAAATTGAAGATGAAGATGATAGTGTTGTACTTATGACAGTACATAGTGCTAAAGGGCTTGAATTCCCAGTAGTATTTATGGTTGGTATGGAAAATGGTATATTTCCAGGTAGTGCTTCATTTGAAAAAGAATCAGAAATGGAAGAATCAAGAAGATTATGTTATGTTGGTATAACAAGAGCTAAAGAAATACTATTTATGACTTCAGCAGAGGTAAGAAGAGTATTTGGTAAGACAGTAGCATATTCTCAATCAGATTTTATAAATGAGATAAAACCAGACTTAAAAGAATATGTTTCGGTGGAAAAAACAGGAATTAAAAGTCGAGAGTCATTTATAAATAAAAGTTCATATAATAATCCACATAGTTTGAGAAATAATATGACTAGAACAGTTTCTGGAAGTGGGCTTAATGCAAGTAGACCTAATTCTATTGGATCTTCTTCAATAGGTAATGTATCTTCAGGTGATTATATTTCAGTTGCAGAAGCTACAATGGGAAGAAAAGTAATGCATGAAAAATTCGGAGTTGGAACTATAGTATCAGTCCAAAATTCAGGAGATGATAAAAAACTTACTATTGCCTTTGATAAACAAGGGGTAAAAGTCTTGCTATTATCATTTGCAAAGCTTAAAATGATATAATTAAATGTATTAAAAGTTTAAGATATAAGTTAACAGGTGATGAGTAATTTTATAGTATTCCATCATGCTGTTAACTTGTTAATTTAAATAGTAACTTTGTAATGAGCATAAAAATGTGACTTGAATGATTTATTAGAATTAAAAAAGAAATTATACAAGTTTAGGAGAAAAAGAAGTGGATAAGAAGGAAAAAATAAAAGAATTAGTTGAACAGTTAAACAATTATTCCTATAAATATTATGTTTTAGATGATCCAAGTGTAACAGATAAAGAATATGATAAGATATATGATGAACTAAAAAAATTAGAAGAGGAAACGGGATTTGTACTTCCTTATTCACCAACTTTAAGAGTTGGTGATATGGTTCTTGATGGATTTGAAAAATATACTCATAAAGCAAAGCTTTGGAGTCTTGATAAGGCTCAATCTATTCAGGAGATTATAGATTGGCACAACAGAAATGTTAAGTTTGTAAATGATATGAGATTAAAAGGTGAAGATTTGCCAGATTTAAAGTATGTTCTCACAAAGAAATTTGATGGACTTACAATAAACTTAACATATAATGAAGAAGGAATAATGGAAATTGCTGCAACAAGAGGAACTGGAAATATTGGTGAAAATGTAACTGCTCAGGTTAAAACAATTAAATCAATACCTCTAAAGATTGAAAATAATGATATTCTTGAAGTTCATGGTGAAGCAGTGATGACTCAGGAAGCATTCGATAAATATAATGAAAGTGCACAAGTTCCTCTTAAAAATTTAAGAAATGGTGCAGCAGGAGCACTTAGAAATCTTAATGTAAAGGAAACTGCAAGAAGAAACCTTTCAGCATTTTTTTATGACATTGGTTATAAAGAAGGATCTCCTTTTAAAACATATTTAGAAATGCTAAATTTCATAAAAGAAAAAGGTCTTCCTATGGATGACTATATAAAAGTTTGTACTACAATTGATGAGATACAAGAACAAATTGATTATATAAATAGTATAAGATTTGATTTAAATTATGATATAGACGGGCTTGTAGTTGCAATTGATGATATGAGAACAAGAGAACTTATGGGATATACAGTAAAATTCCCTAAATGGGCAATTGCTTATAAGTTTGAAGCTCAGGAAGCTACTACAAAACTTCTTGGTGTTGAATGGAATGTTGGTAGAAGTGGTAGACTTGCACCGACCGCTATATTAGAACCTGTAGAACTTGCAGGAGTTACAGTTAAAAGAGCCACTTTAAATAATATGGATGATATTGCAAGAAAAGGTGTTAAAATAGGGGCAGATGTATTTGTTCGTAGAAGTAATGATGTTATACCTGAAATAATGGGAATAGTACCTGAAACATTAGATGGTGCAGAGGATATTAAACCACCTACAGAATGTCCGGCATGTGGAAGCCACATTATACTAGATGGAGCACATTATTTCTGTGAAAACACATTATCATGTAAACCACAGATGGTTAAGAGTATAGTTCATTATGCATGTAGAGAAGCTATGAATATTGCAGGTTTCTCTGAAAGAACAGCTGAACAGTTATTTGAAAAGCTTAATATTAAATCAATTTCTGATTTATATAAATTAAAAGAAGAAGAACTTATTGGTCTTGAAAAGTTTGGACCAAAGAAGGCGCAGAATCTTTTAGAAGCTATTGAAAATAGTAAGGAATGTGAACTTCATGCCTTTATATATGCACTTGGTATTCCAAATGTAGGTGTTAAAACTGCTAAGGACTTAGTAAGTAGATTCAAATCTATAGAAGGATTAAAGAATGCTACATTTGAAGAATTAGTTAGTGTTCCTGATGTTGGGGATATTGTTGCTCAAGATGTTATGTCATTCTTTAAAGAAGAAAAAGTTCTTGAAACTATAGATGAATTATTAGAGCTTGGAGTTAATCCTAAGTTTGAAGAGGTTGAAGTAACTGAAAATCCATTTATGGGAAAAACAGTAGTAGCAACAGGTTCACTTCAGAATTATTCAAGATCAGAAATAAAAGAAAAGTTAGAAAGTCTTGGGGCAAAGGTTGCAGGAAGTGTAAGTAAAAAGACTGATTATGTAATTGCAGGCGAAGCAGCAGGTTCTAAACTTACAAAAGCACAGGAACTTGGTGTTAAAGTACTTTCAGAAGAGGAGTTTGAAGAAATATTAAGGGGGTAAAGTTATGAAAAAGTTAATAAATCTGCTATCTTTTGGATCGGCATTTATAACTAGCATATTAATAATTTGCACATTTTTAACAACTTATCAGTTTTATTATGTTGGTCAAATTTTTAATTCATACTTTCCGATACAGTTAGGCGTTTGTATAACTATGGCTATTCTGTCAATTAGATTTCTGGTTAATGAAAGTGGAAGCAAGAGAATACTTTATTCAGCAGTAAGCTTTGCTATAGCTGTATGTTTACTATTCTTCATGAATGGTCTTGTTCGATAAGATAAGTTAACTTAAGGTACAAATAGTAAAAAAACAAATTTTATGATAAAATTTATCTAGTTAACGATTATTAGTTAATAATTTAATGAAAGAATCATGATGTGATTTTTGAAAATAAACATTTTGCAGTAAAATATATTTTTATAAAATATCAAAATAAATTTATTTAGTTAGCAGTTAATTAAGTTAAAGTGAACAGTTAAATTAATAATATTATTGCTAAAATTTTAATTAAAAAGTTAGCAATAATATTATCATAACTGTTAATCGTTAACTTACAACTGTTAACTATAAAGAGGGAGGAATAGAAATGTCTGTTAGTGTAAAAGATGTTGAATATGTTGCTGAACTTGCAAGATTAAGCTTTGATGAAAGTGAAAAAGAAGGTTTAGCAGAAGATCTAAACCAAATATTATCTTATGTTGAAAAGCTTGGTGAGTTAGATACTGAAAATGAGGATATAATAGTTAATCCGTATTATATTGAAAATAAATATAGAGAAGATGTAGTAGTACCTTCATTAGATCTTAAGGATGTAACTTCTAATGCACCTGATACATTAGAAGAATATGTTATGGTTCCAACTATAATAAAAGGATAGTAATTAAAGGAGGGCAAGTAAATGGAGTTTTCAAATTATAAAGCTCATGAATTAAAAGAAATAATAGCTAAAAAAGAAGCTTCTGTAGAAGAAGTTACAAAGGCTCATTTAGATAAAATAGAAAATACAGATTCTAAAGTTGATGCATTTTTATATGTAGCTAAGGAAGAAGCTCTAATTCAAGCAAAAGAATTAGATGAAAAATTAAGTAAAGGTGAAGATTTAGGAGTTCTAGGGGGAGTACCTTTAGGTGTAAAGGACAATATAAGTGTTAAAGGAATGCAAAATACTTGTGCTTCAAAAATACTAGAAGGATATATCTCACCATATGATTCAACAGTTTCTGAAATGATTAAGTCAGAAGGTGGGGTAATCATTGGTAAATTAAACATGGATGAATTTGCAATGGGTTCATCAACTGAAAATTCAGCATTCAAAAAAACAAGAAATCCATGGGATTTAGATAGAGTTCCAGGAGGATCATCAGGAGGATCAGCAGCAGCAGTTGCAGCTAAAGAAGTTTCAATAGCTCTTGGAACAGATACAGGTGGATCTGTAAGACAGCCAGCATCTTTTTGTGGTATTGTTGGTCTTAAGCCTACATATGGAAGAGTATCAAGAAATGGAGTTGTAGCTTATGGTTCAACTTTAGATCAAGTTGGTACACTTGGAAGAGATGTTAAGGACTGTGCAATGCTTACTCAAGCTATAGCTGGTATGGATAACAGAGACTTTACAACAGCAGACATAAAGGTTCCTAATTATTTTGATTCTCTAAATACAAATATAAAGGGCAAGAAAATAGCAGTTCCAACTGAATTCTTTAAAGAAGGATTAGATGAAAATGTTAAAAAGGCTGTTTATGATGCACTAAAAGTATTTGAAGCAAATGGTGCAGAAGTTAAAGAAGTTTCACTTCCATTAGCTGATTATGCTATTTCAGCTTATTACTTAGTAGCATGTGCTGAAGCTTCATCAAATTTAGCTAGATTTGATGGCGTAAGATATGGTAAAAGAGCTAAAGATATTGAAGATTCAGTAGAATTATACTTCAAATCAAGAAGCGAAGGATTCGGAAAAGAAGTTAAGAAGAGAATAATGCTTGGGACATATGCTTTATCAGCAGGTTACTATGATGCATATTATAAGAAAGCATTAAAGGTTAGAAACTTAATAAAAGGTGACTTTGATAAGATATTTGGTGAATTTGATGCAATAATATCTCCTACAGCACCAACTACAGCATATAAAATTGGTGAAAAGACAGATAATGCATTAGAAATGTATTTAGGAGATATCTACACTGTTCCTGTAAACATTGCAGGTATTCCAGCAATTTCACTTCCATGTGGATTAGCTGATGGTCTTCCAGTAGGACTTCAAATAATGGGTAACTACTTCAGAGAAGATACATTATTTAATTTAGCATACAGCTATGAACAATCAACTAATTGGCATGAAATGCATCCGAATTTATAGGGAGAAGGAGTGAAAACAAATGGAATTTGAATCAGTCATTGGATTAGAAACACACGTAGAATTATCAACTAAAACAAAAATGTATTGTGGTTGTGCTATTGAATTTGGTGGAAAAGCAAATACTCATGTATGTCCAGTTTGTTTAGGTCTTCCAGGTTCACTTCCACAATTAAATAAACATGTTGTTGAATTAGGAATTAAAGCAGGTTTAGCTTTAAATTGTGAAATAACTAAAATAGGAAGAATGGATAGAAAGAATTATTTCTACCCAGATTGTCCTAGAAATTATCAAATAACTCAGGATGAACTTCCACTTTGTAGAAATGGTTATATTGATATTGAACTTGAAAGCGGAGAAACAAGAAGAATTGGAATAGAAAGAATTCATATAGAAGATGATGCTGCTAAGATATTACATACTAAGAGAGGCGCATTAGTTGACTATAACAGAGCTGGAGTTCCTTTAATAGAAGTTGTAACAAGACCAGATTTAAGAACTAAAGAAGAAGTTACTTTATACTTAACAAAACTTAAGAGCATACTTTCATCAGCAGGTATTTCAGACTGTAAAATGGAAGAAGGTTCTTTAAGATGTGATGTTAATATTTCAGTTAGAGAAAAAGGCGATGAAAAGCTTGGAACAAGAACTGAGGTAAAAAATATTAACTCATTTAAGTCTGTAGAAAAAGTTTTAGAACATGAATTTGAAAGACAGGTTAAAGCTGTAACTGAAGGAGAGGATATGTTTGTTGAAACAAGAAGATGGGATGAAGCAAACAATCTAACTGTAGTTATGAGAAGTAAAGAAGAAGCGAATGATTACAGATATTTCCCAGAAGGAGATTTAGTTACTCTTAACATTTCTGATGAGTGGATTGAAGAAATAAGAAAAACTATACCTGAACTTCCACATGAAAAGCAAGCTAGATTTATAAGTGAATATAAGTTACCAAAGTATGATTCAGAAGTACTTACATTAACACCGGAAATGGCAGAATTCTTTGATGAAGCTGCTAAAATCTCAGGAGATCCTAAAGCAGCATCTAACTGGATGATGGGTGATGTTTCAAGACTTATGAATATTGATGGAACTTGGGTTAAAGAACTTAAATTTGCACCTAAGGATATAGCTGAGTTAATAGAGGTTATTAAAGATGGAACAATATCATCTGCAATAGGTAAACAGGTTGTTGAAGCCATGTTTGAAACTGGAAAGTCACCTAAAGCTATAATTGAAGAAAAAGGATTAAAACAGAACAATGATGAAAGTGCAATCCTTGATATGGTTAATAAAGTTTTAGATGAAAATCCACAAGTTATAGAACAATTCAAAGCTGGTAGAGATAGAATTCTTGGATTTGCTGTTGGGCAAGTAATGAAGATGGCTAAAGGTCAGGCTAATCCTGGAATAGTTAATAAGCTAGTTGAACAAGAAGTTAAAAAGAGATAATGAATGTATAAATAAAAGGTATTGCCAGAATTATGGTAATACCTTTTATTTATATTATTTATTAAATTTTTCTTGTGTGCTTAAATCTGTTATATTATCAAGATTATCAATTTCATTATCAGAAAACTCGAAATCTTCATCTCCTGTTAAATAAGCATATTTGCTATCTTTATCTGAGTTATCAATATTATCTGAAATTAATGAAAGCTTTTGACTTATTTTTTCTAATATATAATTTTGATAACGTTTCTGTCTATAAGACTTAAGATAGACAACGAAACTCCATATACCTATAAACATAAAAACACACATGAATACTATTGAAACTATTAAAAATGCACCTGTTAAAAATTCCATTTCAAATACCTCCTAAAAAGATAAATTTATTATATCATAAAATTTGTAAATAAATAGATTAATACAAGCTTTTATTATATATTAGCTTGGTTTATTTATAAAGTTATTGATTAATATTTCTTAAAATCGGCAAGAATAGTAATAATTATAGTTTATATTACAAGTATATTCTGTTAATAATAAATTGAGCAAAGGGTGTAATAATGAAAAAATATATAATACTTATCTTAATCACTATTATTATAGTAGCTTTTGGAATAAGCTTTATAGAATATGATGATAGTAGTGCTGCAAATGTTGGATTACAAGAAGGTATTACATATGGAGTTGAAAGTATTCCAAATGATTTAAAGAATATATCAGAACTTTCAAGTTCAGATAAAAATATATTGTGTGCACTTACTAAAGGTCTTGTTGAGAAAAACAAGGAGGGGGAGATAGTACCTTCTTTAGCTTCTGAAGTTAATAAAAGTGAAGATGGTATTCAATATGAGTTTAAAATAAGAGATGATGTTTATTGGAGTGATGGATCAAAAGTTACTGGGAAAGATGTTGTAACTTTTTTTAAAGAGTTACTTAAGGAATGTAATGATGATGAGATAACATGTCTTTTACAAGTATATGGAGCCAAAGATTTTAGAGATGGAAAAGTTAGTTTTGATAAAGGTGTAGCAATAAATTGTAGTGATGATTCTGTAACAATAAGATTAAATAACAAATATGATAGATTTTTAGAAGAATTATCTAAGCCACAATATAGACTTAGAAGTAATATTATAATGTGGAATGACATTATGAAAAATTATAATAATTTATTATATTGCGGGGATTATAAAATTAAAAGCGCTGATAAGGGTAATATTACTTTAGAAAAGAATAATGATTCAGTAAAATTTAAACGAATAAGCTTTACTAAAGATGACAGTGTTGAACTGTCTATGGCGTCATATGAAGTTAATGAAAGAGACATAGTTATAAATCCTCCAGAAAGTGAATTGAATAAATTAAAAGACTCTAATAAGCTAATAACAATACAAAAAAATTCAGGAGCATATATTGTTATGAACAATTCATCAATTCCGATGCAGGGGCGAAGAATTGTATATAATTATATATATAAAGCTATAGGATTATATCAAAGTAATAATACTTCTGAGTATGATTTAGCTGAAGGGTGCTATTTTAGAGAAGAAAAAGATAATTTAAATATGATTCAGCAGAGGAAAGTGGATAGCAGTAAAGAAGGTGAGTGGAATCAACCTAAAGTATTGACTTTAATCGCAGAAGATAATAAAAAAAATAAAATTTTATGTAGAATAATTAAAGAATGGTTTGCTGCTAATACAAACATTACAATTAAATATACTTTAGCTAACGATGATGAGTTTAAGGATTCGGAATTAAAAAAGAGATATGATGTTATTATTGTGAATAATGATGCTATATCCTCAGAAAAAGAAGAGTTCTATTCAAGGTTTGAAGAATATTTATCAGAAGATGATTTAAACATATTAGAAAGTTTGAGAATTAATGATTATTATGGTGACTACCATACTCTTGAAGACAGTCTTTTTAGTAACTATAATATATTACCATTGGCTTTTTATAATGAAAATATAGCAATTTCAGATAAGGTATCAGATATAAGTATTGATGGTAATGGTAACATTGATTTCGATGGGTTAAATTAAAATAACTAATAAAAAATCTGTGATAATTAATTTTTAATATCACAGATTTTTTTCATCATCTTTTCTTTGATTTTTTACTCTTATTTAATTCAGTAGATGTGTCTGAATGAGTACTTAGTGAGGGTTTATTTTTTAGATTAAGTTCATGTGAATTTTCAGATTTTTTTAGCTTACTGTCATTAATAGGCAATTCATCATCATCTAATAATAAGCTTTCTTTTTTTACTACGCTTACATCTGAAATAGTATTAGGATTTTTTTCTGACATTATTTCTGCAGTTATTGTTTTATCTGAATTAGAATTTGTATTTTCAATAGCTGTATTAGTAATATTTAATTTTTCAGATTCATAATTAGAATCATTACTTCTGATGATCTTATTTCCAGAAGGAGTTTTTGTCATAAATCCCATAACCTTTTTTGCGTTATCTTTAAGGAAATATATTAATAAATAGAAATTAAACATATTTTTGCTACTATCAAAGGATACTTTACCACTACTTAAAACATCCTTCTTTTTAGAATATGTTAGATTTTTTAAAAATATAGGTGCGATTCCACTACTTTTTGGCGTAGGTAGTACAGGCATTCTGAAGTATGTTTCATCTAACATATCATCGGCTCTGAGACTTAAATTCCTATATCTTTCAATCTCATCTAAAGTTGGAGCATCAGGCCAGCTTGTTAATAATCCATTATTAACAAAGCATTTTCTATAAATACCAGATATTATGGATTTTAATTCGATTTCTTTATCATCCATATCTGAATATAGAAGAAGAGATAAAAGATACGAATTTACTTCTGTTGAAGAGTATTTAACTTCTTTTTTATCAGATAGTTTCATAAATATATTCTTTTCTGAATTATACATAGTTATTAATCTCTCATTAATTTCTGAGTAACAATCCTTAAAAGAAATCATTCCTGTATGTTTATAAGCATCCATTAGTGCTATAGAAAATAATGCACAGTCATCTAACGAATCTATAAAATAATCTTTTTCTTGAAATCTTGTTATTAAATAATCACCTAAATCAATTATTAAATTTTCAGCATCGGCATCATTAGAATACTTATAATAAGCATTCAAGCATAAAAATATTTCAACATTTTCACTAAATGATAAATCATAAAGTGCATCTTTGTAATTTATAAATAAATCTAATATCTCTTTCGAGAATTTTAAATAATCAGGGCTTACTTCATCAGATGGATTATATTTAGAGTATAAGAGATATGCATTCATCATATATGCCTGATCAGAGAATTTAAATTTATCATCTTTATCTGCTAAATTAAAACCTTTTGAATTACCATCTGAAGTATTTTTCTTTGTAACAAACAAACCTTCATTATTTCGTAAATTTTCACTATAGAATTGTAATTGTTCCTTTGCAATGTATTTATACGCGTCTTCAAAAGAATCTACATTTCTATTTTGATTATTATAGTAAGAATAATATTCACTTAATTCTAGAATACATAAGGTCATAAGAGCATTAGTTGATGGGTTTATTTCCTTTTTAAAGCTTGATTCATCAAATCCGTGACTTGTTTTACTGTGGATGAATAAAGGTGAAGCTTTTCTATACATGCATAATAGTGGAGAAAAATTATTTAATATGCTAATATCATTTATAGAAGATTTTTTTGAACTCCTTACCTGCATTAAAAGACCACATTTTGAGTTTAGAACTAAGGTTTTTACAGACTCTTTTGATAAGTAAAAAAGCTGACCACTTATTTCATCCTGAGAAAGACTATTCATCCTGAAAAATGGCCCAATATATCTCAATGTATAACACCTCTTAAAAATTCTTGTCTTATTCATTAATATGAGGAAATTAGAAAAAACGTGCATAAAATATAAATACAAAGGAGATTTTTTTATGAAAGAAGGAAAATTAGACTTTGATGATTTGAAGAAAATTATATTTAATAATAAAACAATAAAAAGAGAAGAAGTAAAAATTAGAAATGATGTAGGAGAGGACTGCACAGTAATAGACTTTGGAGAATGTGAAGGTATTTTTTCTACAGATCCAATTACAGGAGCTGATAAAAATATAGGAAAGCTTGCTGTTCACATAAATTGTAATGACATAGCATCATCAGGTGGTGAGCCATTAGGGATGCTTGTTACAATATTGGCACCAATAGATTCAACCTTAGATGAAATAAATGAAGTCATGAAAGAAATAGATGAAGAAGCAGCTAAAATAGGAGTTGAGATAGTTGGTGGGCATACAGAAGTTACAAGTGCTGTAAATAAACTTGTTATTTCAGTTACTGTAATAGGAAAAAACATAAAAGGAACTTCGGTTAAAACTGGAGGAGCCAAGTTAAATGATGATATTGTAGTTACAAAGACTTTAGGAATTGAAGGTACTTACATTTTAATTAATGATCATTATGAGAGAGTTAAAGATATTTTAACAGAAGATGAAATTAATTTTGGAAGAAGATTAATCGATAATATAAGTGTACTTAAAGAGGGAAGAATATGTAGAGAGTTTGGAGTTAATTCTATGCACGATATTACAGAAGGCGGGCTTCTTGGTGGTATATTTGAAGTTGCTATGGCATGTGGTCAAGGATTTAAAATATATAAAGATAAAGTTCCAGTATTAGATATAACTAAAAAGATATGTGAGGAATTTAAAATAGATCCATTAAGATTAATATCATCAGGAAGTATGCTGATTACTACTTGTAATGGAGGTAATTTAGTTAAAAAATTAAAAGAACATGGAATTAATGCTGAAGTAATAGGTAAAATTTGCGATAAAAATACTGTATTAATAGATGAAGGAAAAGAATTGGATGTAGAGCCTCCAAAAAGAGATGAATTATTTAATATACAGTAATTATTTTACTTTGTAATTTTTATTTAGAGAAAACCATATTGATAAATTATATTAAGATTGAGAGGAAGAATATGAAAAAATTAATTTTAGCAAGTAATAACAAGAAAAAAATAAAAGAATTAAAAGATATTTTGAGTGATATACCAGTTGAGGTAAGATCTTTAAGTGATGAAAATATAGATATAGAAGTTATTGAAGATGGAAAAACTTTTGAAGAAAATGCTAAGAAAAAAGCAAAAGAAATATATGAATTTTTAAAAAATAAAGGGGAAAAAAATTTTATAGTTTTATCAGATGATTCTGGTCTTGAAGTAGACTATTTAGATGGGGCTCCTGGCGTTTATTCTGCAAGATATGCAGGAGAACATGGCAATGACTCAAAGAATAATGAGAAGCTTTTAGAGAGTTTAAATGGAGTTTCTAAAGAAAAAAGAGGAGCTCAATTTGTATGTCAGATTGCTATGTTTGATGAAAATGGGAAATATTATACTGTAAAAGGAGAAGTAAGAGGATACATATTAGAGCAGCTTAATGGTGAAGGTGGATTTGGATATGATCCATTGTTCTTTTATGAACCTTTAAATAAAACTTTTGGTATGTTAAATCCAGAGGAAAAGAATGAAATAAGTCATAGAGGAAAAGCTTTAAAAGAATTAAAAAGTATTATTTCAGAAACAATAAAATAGATATATTTATGGAGGGAATATTATGAGAATTGCTGTTATCAGTGACACACATAGAGCTGATAAATATATTAAATTAGCAAAAAGTTTAATTAAGGATGCAGATATACTAATTCATTTAGGAGATAATATAGAAGATGTTGATAAATTGGCTAATGGATTTAAGGGGAAGGTGTATGCAGTAGCAGGGAACTGCGATTTTTCTTCTAAATATCCTAAAGAGGGAATGATTGAAGTTAATGGAGTAAAGATATTTTATACACATGGTGACCTTTATGGCGTGAAGAGTTCTGTAACTAGTATCTATTATAGAGGTCGTGAATTACAAGCTAATATAGTGCTTTTCGGACATACGCATCAGCAACTTATAGAGAAAACAGAAGAAGTGATCCTAATGAATCCAGGAAGCATATCTTTACCTCATTTTAAAGGGAGATATGTTGGAATTATTGATATTGATGATGATGGAAGTGTAGATACATATTTAAGGGAATTAAAAATAGGGAATTAAAAGGGTTTTAATTTTAATTCCGAAGTATAACATATGAAACTTGATAAAGTATATTTTAAGATTATAAAAAGCTAATTTGTTTTTATACAGATTAGCTTTTTATAATTATAGAGTAGATTAACTTTATGAGAGAATGAGTAGAAATAGGTAGTAAGCTTTTTGAATGTTATTATTTTTATATTTATTGATGATTAAATGTATTAAGTTTGAAGTTTATGTCAAAGATTATATTATATAGATAAATATAAAATTAAAAGTAAGTATAAAATTAAAATGATTTGTTATGATTTTTTAAAGATAAGGAGTAGAATATAGAAAAAATAAGGTTAGAAAAGCCTAATATTACAGGGTTTCAACAAAAAATCAAAAAAAATTCAAAAAAGGTATTGACGAAATAGATTTGATATTGTAGAATAATCCTTGTCGTCAGGCACTGAACGGCAAAGCAAAAGAAAGAAAAGTCATTAACCTTCGGGGTGTGGCGCAGATGGGAGCGCGCGTGCTTTGGGAGCATGAGGTCGCAGGTTCGATCCCTGTCACCCCGACCATTAAATCTTAATAATTAAATATTATGCGGGTATCGTATATCGGTAATACTCCAGCCTTCCAAGCTGGAAAGGTG